>JAANMV010000673.1_pt1 | contig 41969 bp, 37 predicted proteins | sample 7279661 | NCBI WGS metagenome assembly JAANMV01 (sample SAMN14094540, study PRJNA606508) | bioreactor metagenome | isolation source: A lab-scale SPAN reactor treating ammonium-rich wastewater day 121 | place: Ireland: Galway | collected 2017-05-16
ATCGACCCGCGCGTGGCGGTGGTCATGGACCTGAAGGCGCCATCTTCCGGCGAGTCGGCACGCAATCTCTGGGTCAACCTCGACAGCCTCAAGCCCCGCGACCAGGTGAAGGTCGTCATTGCGGATCGCAGTGACTACGACTGGGCGAGGCAGGTGCTCGCCGACCATGGCCTGCGGGCACGCTGCGCGGTGCTGTTCTCGCCGGCCTGGGGCCTGCTCGAGCCGCGCCTGCTGGCCGAGTGGATCCTCGCCGACCGTGTCGATGTCTGCCTGCAGTTGCAGCTGCACAAGCTGCTCTGGGGGGATGCCCGTGGCCATTGAGCGTGGCCGGGCCGTGGTCCTGCTCTCCGGCGGCATGGATTCCGCCACCTGCCTGGCGCTGGCCGCGCGCCGCGAGCACCACCGCTGCCATGCGCTGAGCTTCGACTATGGCCAGCGGCATCGCGCCGAGCTGGATGCCGCAGTCCGCGTCGCCGGCCTGCTCGGCGCATGCGAGCATCGCTGCCTGCGCATCGACCTCGGTGCGCTCGGCGGCTCGGCGCTCACCGATCCCGGCATTGCCGTGCCACGCCATCCCGTCGTGGGCATTCCCGTGACCTACGTCCCCGCGCGCAACACCGTGTTCCTCTCGTTCGCGCTGGCATGGGCCGAAGTCCTCGATGCGGATTTCATCTACACCGGCGTCAACGCCGTGGACTTCTCCGGCTATCCGGATTGCCGCCCCGAATATGTCGCCGCCTTCCAGGCCATGGCGAACCTCGCGACCCGCCGCGGCGTCGACGGCCGGCCGGTGGAGATCCGGGCACCGCTGATCGCGCTGGGCAAGGCGGACATCATCCGCCTCGGACACGATCTCGGGGTGGACTTCGCCGCCACGGTCTCCTGTTACCAGGCCGATGCCGGTGGCGCCGCCTGTGGTGCCTGTGATGCCTGCCGGCTGCGACGGGCAGGCTTCGAGGCTGCGGGCATGGCCGACGTCACCCGCTACCAGGCCGGCAGCCCGGCTGGCTAGGTCGGCCGGGTCGCGATCGGCTATGATTCGCGCCCAGTCCCCCCGGGCCGTTAGCTCAGTCGGTAGAGCAGCTGGCTTTTAACCAGTTGGTCGCGCGTTCGAATCGCGCACGGCCCACCAGTCCTGCCGGCAGTACCAGCGCGGGCTGTGGCGCGGTTTCAGCGCCCGACATGCCCGGAGTGGTGGTAAAGTGGTTTCGAAACGACAGTATCACCGGTGGCCCCCGGATGCCGGTTGCCGCAGGCGGTGCTGTTCCGGAGGGTGATACTCCTTTAATATCGCCTCCTGGCTTGTTGTCGCAGAAGGTGTGATGGACGCTCGGGACCTTTCCGAAGACAAGGTCGACAATTACCGCTGGCAACTCGGCCGGCTGGAGCTGGTGCCGATCGTCATCGGCGGCATGGGCGTCGACATCTCCACCTCCGAGCTGGCGCTGACCGCCTGCCGCCTCGGCGGGGTGGGCCACATTTCCGATGCCATGGTCCAGCACGTCTCGGACCGCAAGTACGACACCCACTTCACCAAGGCCAAGTCCGAGAAGCATCGCGGCACCCGCGACGGCATCGACAAGACCACGGTCAAGTTCGACCTCGAGCACCTGCGCCAGGCGCAGCTCAACCATGTGCGGCACACCATGGACCGCAAGCAGGGTCCCGGCGCGATCTTCATCAACGTGATGGAGAAGCTGACCATGGGTGCGCCGGGAGACACGCTGCGGGCCCGGCTGGCGGGTGCCATGGACGGCGGCATCGACGGCATCACGCTGTCGGCCGGCCTGCACATCGGCAGCCTCAAGCTGGTCGAGGACCACCCGCGGTTCCGCGACGTGAAGATCGGCCCCATCGTCTCCAGCGTCCGCGCGCTGAAGATCTTCCTCAAGGGTGCCGCGCGCCTGAAGCGCATGCCCGATTACGTGATCGTCGAGGGCCCGCTCGCCGGCGGGCATCTCGGCTTCGGTGATGACTGGCGGGATTACGACCTGCGCAGCATCGTCGCCGAGATCCTCGCGTTCCTCCGGGAAGAGAAGCTCGACATCCCGGTGCTGCCGGCGGGCGGCATCTTCACCGGCACCGATGCCGCGTCCTACCTGCGCATGGGCGCGGCCGCCGTCCAGGTCGCCACCCGTTTCACCATCACCGAGGAGTGCGGGCTGCCGGCCCGGGTGAAGCAGGACTACGCCCGCGCCCGCGAGGAGGACCTGGTGGTCTCCGGCGTGTCACCGACCGGCTATCCCATCCGCCTGCTGTCCTACAGCCCCTGCTTCGACTCGAACATCAAGCCGCAGTGCGAGGCCTTCGGCTACCTGCTGAGCCGCGAGGGCACCTGTGCCTACCTCGACGCCTACGACGCGACGCCGGTCGACGAGAAGGGCCACAAGCTGCCGGTGCAGGGCAAGGTGTGCCTCTGCTACCACTTCAGCAAGTTCAATTGCTACACCTGCGGCCACTACGTGTACCGGCTGAAGGACACGACGCATCGCCTTGCCGATGGCCGCTACCAGATCCTCACCGCGACCCACGTCTTCCGCGACTACCAGTTCAGCACCGGCAACCATGTGGCGCTGCCGGCCCCGCTGGAAGCGCCCGCCGCAGCCACCGCGGACCAGTGAGGCCCGGCGGCCACGCTGCCGAGCAGGGCGCGCGGCCCTTCAGAAGGTATAGATGACGAAACCGCCGAGCAGCCAGGCCTGCTCGGTGTCCTCGATGTCGTACCAGCTGCCCTCGGCCCGCAGCGTCATGTGCTCGCTGGCCTTGTAGTTGAAGCCGATGGCGCCGGCGAGGTCGGTGCCGTCGGTGCCCACCGAGAAGCTCGAAGGCAGCACCGTCGGCAGCGTTGCCGTCCCGGTGTTCGGAAAGGTTTCGCCGTAGGCATTGCGTGCCTTGAAGGTCGAGTCCCAGCTGATCATGCCGAGCTTGGCGATGACCTCCCAGCGCTCGCCGAGGGGCAGGGCTCCCACCAGATAGGCATCGATGCCGTGGATCTCGTCGGACAGCTTCAGGGCGACGTCCGTCTCCGGGCTGGTGGCGGAGGGCGGAATCGCCAGGTCCAGCGAGTCCTCCGGCTCCCCGAGGTCGACGTAGCCGGCTTCGATGCCGAAGTAGCGGCCGAAGCGCACGCCGCCGAACAGCCGGTAGCCGAGGTCGCTGCCGCGGAACTTGCCGAGTCTCTTCTCGACGGGCTGGCCGGGCGTGCAGCCATAGATGTTGCCGGCTGGCTGCTGGCAGGTCAGGGGGGTGAGGCCGCCGCTGCCGTCGTTGACGAAGGCGCCGATGGCCACATCGACATCCTCCTCGAGCTTGGCACCACCGACGCCGCCACCCACGTACCAGCTGACATCGGCGACGGCCGTCATCGGCAACAACGCGAGGATCGCCATGCTGGCGCGCTTGAGAATGCTCGTCATGCTGTCTTCCCGGGTTGGTACAGGCCGCTGCCACGGCCGACGCATCAGCCGGGTGCCGGATTTTCTGCTCCGGCGATTCTAGCTGCGCGACTATAGCGAATCGCATCGGCAGCCACTATCCGTTGCCGCTGTCCGATGTGCGGATAGGCAAGCTGGGGTTCGTTGAGATAGCCTTACCGGTCGAGGTGGTCGGGGTCATCCGGGTTGCCGGTAACGAAAGCACGCTGGCCGGGCGATGGCGAGGTGATCGCCGGCCGGCGTGACGGCTTTGCTTTGGGGGATATATGGTGAGCGTACGGCGCCTGGCACTGCTCGCGGCGGCTGCCATGTCGGCAATGCCCGGCGCGGCATGGCCACAGATCGAAGAAATCGTGGTGACCACCCGCAAGAAGGAGGAGAACCTCCAGGACGTGCCGATCGCCGTGTCGGCCATCACCGCCGACCAGATCGAGCGCCAGGGCGTCGCCGATCTCAGCGACGTGGTGAAGAGCTCGCCCAGCGTGCAGTTCGACCGCGCCTTCGGCCCGTCGGACACGCGCATCACCATCCGCGGCCTGTCCAACACCCGCGGCCGTTCCAACGTGGCGTTCCTGGTGGACAACATCGACGTCACCACGGAAAACCTCATCTCGGCCGGCTCCGGCCTGCTCGCCAATCGCCGCCTGCTGAGCGACGTGGAGCGCATCGAGATCGTCAAGGGGCCGCAGAGCGCGCTGTATGGCCGTGCCGCGTTCGCCGGCGCCATCAACTACATCACCCGCGATCCCGGCGACGAGTTCAACGGCACCGCGCGGCTCGATTTCGCCCAGGACGGCTTCCAGCAGGTGGACGCGGCCTTCGGTGGTCCGGTGACGGACACGCTGGGCCTGCGGATGACCGGCTTCTGGTACAGCCAGGGTGGCCATTACGTGAATGCCATGTCGGGCCAGGACGTGGGCGACAGCAGCGGCTCCGGGGCGGCGCTCACCGCCGTCTGGCGCCCGGATGACATCACCAAGGTGAAGCTGCGCGGCGAGTACAGCCGCGAGGACTACGGTCCGATGGCCAACGCCCGCGTCGGCGGCGGCTGGCAGGATGGGCCTGGCAACCGGCTGATGCCCTACCCGGATGCCATGCTCCAGCACGCCCGCAACATGTTCGCGGTGCGTGCCGCCCAGCCCGGCAACGACGACGTGCTGCTCAATGGCCTGGGCTTCACCAAGTCCGGCAGCAACGGCTCGACCGCGCTCCTCGACTTCAACCAGTACTGCCCCGACAGCCTGAAGGATCCGTCGAAAGGCCCGGGATTCTGCCAGCCCACCTCGATGGGCAACGGCAAGGGCCGGGTGGTCAAGCAGAGCGAGAATCCGCTCACTGGCCAGGACTTCGATGGCAGCGACCTCGAAACCTTCCGGCTCAGCATCATCGCCACCTTCGATCTCGACGGCGGCCGTCTCAGCTCCTTCACGGGCTGGACCAATTTCAACGGCCGGGACAGCTTCGACCAGGACTGGCAGGCCGAGGCGGACTACAAGTTCACGCCGCCCGGGGGCGCGCCGGCAAGCTACCCGGCCACCCCCCCACCGGGCGCCTATTACCATGGCCGCCGCCCCGACCAGCTGCTGGCGAGCCAGATCGCCGACACCGAGTCCGGCGTCGACCAGCTCAGCCAGGAACTGCGGTTCGAATCGCGGCTCGATGGCGCCTGGCAGTACACGGTGGGCGCGCTGTACTGGGACGAGAAGCGCACCCTGGACGACCGCAACGGCCTGTACCTGTGCATGCCGCTGGACAAGGAGGGCCGGCTGGATGTCGACGGCAGCGGCCGCTTCACCTACCCGACCTTCGGCTACCAGCCCGGCGTCTGCGACGGCACCGGCAACTCCGTCATCGGCTGGCAGCAGGAGTACCTGAATACGCTGCCTATGCCCGCGCCCTACTGGGAGGCGGATACGCGCCACTGGTCGTTCTACGGCAACATCGACTGGCAGATCACCGACGACTGGCAGCTGGTGGTGGAGGACCGGCTCGTGTCCGAGCGCTTCCGCCTGCTCAAGCCCAACCAGGTCGGCTGCACCAACCTCGGCTACATGGGCATCATCGGCCAGGTGTTCCTCGACGAGCAGACCAGTGGCACCAACGTCATCTGCTCGGCCGAGAAAGTCATCATCGGCAACAACCTCACCAGCAACGACAGCTACCGGACGCTGGAGGCCTCGACATCCTCCAATTACCATACTCCCAAGGTGACGCTGAACTGGAAGGTCACCCCGGACAACCTGCTGTACTTCTTCTGGGCGAAGGCGCAAAAGCCGGGCGGCATCAACCAGCTGGTGTCCGGCGGGGTCGCCTCCACGGTGACCGCCGAGAAGTACGACCCGGAGGAGTTGCAGGCCTGGGAGATCGGCAGCAAGAACACCACGAATTTCTTCGGCCCCTTGCAGGCCAACATCTCCGGTTTCTTCCAGGACTACACCGACAAGCAGATCACCACGCAGGTGATGGTCGACGGCGTGGCCACGCCACGCGTGCTCAACGCCTCCGGCGCAGAAATCTGGGGCCTGGAGCTGGAACTGCTGTGGCAGCCGGAGTTCGTCGACGGGCTGGTGCTGACGGCGGCCTACACCTATCTCGATGCCAAGTACACGAGCTTCGTCGACAACGTGACCAGCGCGCAGCGCATCGCCCAGGCGTACAGCTCGGGACGCGGCTGCAAGCTGGTCTACCTCGACAATCCGACGGTGCCCGATGGGCAGACCGTCAATCCGGCGACTTTCCAGGCCATCGGTTCCGTCGCCTGCCAGATCGACTATGACGGCGCCTGGCTCGAGCGGACACCCGAGCACGCGCTGGCGCTGGGCGCCAGTTACAAGCATCCGCTGACCGACGACGGCATCGACCTGCTGACCGAGGTGAATGCAAACTGGCAGAGCCGGCGCTATCTCGACCAGGACAACGGCGTCTGGTTCGATCCGTACTGGAACGTGGACGCGCGGGTCGGCCTGATCCATCCCAAGTACGAGATCATCGCCTACATCGACAACCTGCTCGACGACGACACCATCCGCAGCGGCGGATCCGGCCCGGATTTCGGCCGGCAGGTCTCCGAGACCGGCTTCACCGGCGGCCTCGGCATCATGCACTACTGGGGCACGCTGCCGGATCCGCGCATCTTCGGCATCCGGGCAACCTACCGCTTCGGCCAGCACTAGCGCAGCGGGCGCCCCCGCCGGCTGCGGCGGGGAGGGCGGCCGTGCAGGCCACTGCTGCCGCCGGGCGGCAGGGACTGGCGGCCGGCCTGGTAAGGGATACTCCGCTTTCGAGGCCGGCGGCGCTCCTTTACTATTCGCCCCCGGATGTCGGGTGCAGCGGGGTGGCTGGCCCTCCGGAACATGGTCGCCATCGCAATGAGCACTGAAGCCGTCGGCATTTCGGGTTTTGCAGCCTACCTGCCGCCGTATCGCGTCGACCTGCGCCAGTGGTGCAGCTGGACCGGCACTTCCTGGGACAAGGTCAGCTCGGTGGTGGGTACCGGCTTCCGCATGGCCGGTCCCGGACAGAGCATCTACACCATGGCGGCGACCGCGGCGCTGCGGCTCATGGACCGCTACGACATCGACCCGGGCCGGGTGCGGTTCCTGGCGCTGGGCACCGAATCGAGCACCGACAACTCCGCCGGTGCGGTGATCGTCCGCGGCATGCTGGACCTGGCCATGCAGGAGCGGGGTGTGGCGCCGCTCAGCCGTCATTGCGAGGTGCCCGAGTTCAAGCATGCCTGCCTGGGTGGCATCTATGCCATGAAGGGCGCACTGCGGTTCCTCGCGACCGAACCCGGGGATGCCGTGGGCATCGCCATCAGCGCGGATGTGGCCAAGTACGAGCGGGGCAGTTCCGGGGAAGCGACCCAGGGCGCCGGGGCAGTGGCGGTGTTGCTGGAGAAGCGGCCTGGACTCCTGGAGGTGGATCTCGCCGGCTGCGGCAGCGCTTCGGCCTACCGGGCCATCGACTTCCGCAAGCCGATGGTCCGCGCCAACGGCCAGGGCAGCTGCTTCAGGGAAACGCCGGTCTTCAACGGCAAGTATTCCACCACCTGCTACCTCGACGAGGCGCAGCACGCCGTCCGCGAGATGCTGCGCCGGCTGGGCCGCGATCCTCTCGGCTACTTCCGCTCGGTCGGCGCCGTGTTCATGCATCGCCCCTACGAGCGCATGCCGCTCAATGCGCTCGGGTTCTGCTATCTCACCGGGCTCGCCCGCAGCGGTGCCGCGGGCCAGGCCGAGCTCGCGGGCTACTGCGAGACGGCCGGTGTCGGCATCGATGACGTGCTGGCCGAGATGCGCGCGGCCCCGGATATCCTGGCGCTGGTCCGCGAGGGCGGCCTCGAGCGCGATCCCTGGCCGCTGACCATGAGGCTGCTGCGGGAATTCCGTGACCAGCCGCTGTACCAGGAACTCGTCGCCGCGAGGATGCGGCTCGGCGCACGGCCGATGCGGGAACTCGGCAACGTCTATTCGGCATCGCTGCCAGCCTGGCTGGCGGCGGGACTGGAAGAGGCGGCGCAATCCGGGATGGACCTGGCGGGCAGGGAAGTGCTGGCGCTCGGCTACGGCAGCGGCGATGCCGCCGAGGCCATGCCCATGCGTGTCGTGCCGGGCTGGACCGTGGCTGCCGGCCGCATCGGTTTCGCGGATGCGCTCGAGCCGGCTGTCGATCTCACGCAGGACGAGTACGTGGCACTGCACCGGACCGGAACCGGACCACGGCCGCTGGCCGGGCACGACGAATTCGTCATCGACCGCATCGGCACCAGCAGCTCGGCAGAATTCGCCGACGAGGGTGTCGAGTACTACCGCTACTGCCGCTGATGCCGCCGGCGGCACGGGTGCCTGCGCCGTGAACCCGCAAGAACTGGCGCAGCAGCTGCGCCTGCGCGTCGACCAGACGCTGGATCGCTGGCTGCCCCCGGCCGCCACCTGCCCGGCGCGCCTGCACACGGCGATCCGCTACGCGGTTCTGGGCGGCGGCAAGCGCCTGCGCCCCCTGCTTGCGCATGCTGCCGGAACCTGGCTCGGGCTGCCGCCGGCGAGGGTGGATGCCATTGCCGTCGCCCTGGAGATCGTGCATGCCTACTCGCTGGTGCACGACGACCTGCCGGCGCTGGACGATGACCACCTGCGACGCGGCCGGCCGACGACCCATGTGGCCTTCGACGAGGCGACGGCGATCCTCGTCGGCGACGCCCTGCAGGCCCATGCCTATCTCGTGCTGGCCACCGACAGCGACATGGATGCCTCGCCTGCGGCGCGCTGCCAGCTGGTGCGCGACCTGGCGATGGCCAGCGGGTCTTCCGGCATGGCCGGTGGCCAGGCACTGGACATGGAGGCGGCGGGCCGGCCCGCTGGCGTGGAGCAGGCGGAAGCCATCTGCAGGCTGAAGACCGGCCGGCTTCTGGAAGCCGCGGTGCTCATGCCCTGTCGTCTGCGTCCCGGGCTTGAGCCGCGCTGGCTGGAGGCGGCACAGCGCTTCGGCCGGGCATACGGCCTCGCCTTCCAGCTCGCCGATGACCTGATCGACCTGGAAGTGCCGCCGGCCTCGAGCGGCAAGCCGCGGGGAAGCGACCAGCGGCACGGCAAGGCCACGTTGCTGTCCCTGCTGGGGCCGGAGGCCACGCGGGAGCGCATGCGGGCGCTGCAGCGCGAGGCCCTCGATGCGCTGGCCGGGTGGGGCCCGGAAGCCGGCCTGCTGCGCTGGCTGTGCGAGTCCAGCCTGCGCTGAGGCCGGTCAGCGTGCTGCGGGCAGGTCCAGCTTCCGGCCGATGACCGCGCCGGCGCCGGCCTTGCCCTCGAGCAGTGCCCGCAGGTAATCCGGTGCGATGAAGTGGCAGTAGTGCACGCCGCGGAAGCGCTCCGGCATCGCCGCGAAGCGGGGGTCGAGGAAATCGACGATGAATCCCTTGCTGTGGATCCGCAGGCTGCCATCGGCATCCACCGTCGCCAGCGTGAACGGTGCCAGCCAGTCCGGGCCGGTCATGCCCGGCTGCTGTTCGTTGACGACGACCTCGTCGGGGTCGAGCACCACGCGCGGAAAGGCCGGGTGTGGCACCTGGCGGGCAACCAGGGCGAGGACCGCGCGGTTCATGTCCTGGCAGCGGCCATCGGGCCCGGCGCTGCCGGGGCCGAAGGCCTGCAGGAGATGGTCGCTGCTCTTCAGCTTGCAGGAGATGCCGAGGGGTTTGCCGTCGGCATCCATCCAGTCGAACTGCTGCAGTGTCGGCCCGGCGATCAGCGCCTTGGACCTGACGAAGTCCTGGAAATCGCGGTGCACCACGAGCTGCATCGGCAGGCTGCTGCGGCTGACCACGCGCTCGGCGGCAAGGCAGTAGTCTCCGGCCTGCGGCAAGGCCTGCAGCGCCGGGTCAGCTTCCGGCAGGGAGGTCGTGCTGCAGGCAGCGGGCAGGGCGCAGGCCGTGACGATCAGCAGCTGCGCAAGGACAGGCCCCGGGACGATCCGGCGGAAGCAGCTCATGTGCAGGTAATCCCGACGGCTGGTGATGGCCGGATATTAGCCGCTGCGCGCGCATCCGGCGTGGACCCTGCGGATGACCGCTGCGTATACTCCGGGCCCGGCCGCGCGTGGCGCCGGCTGCGGGCAGGAGGAGCCATGAGGGTGGATGTCGTCCTGGAGGCCAGTCATTCCGGCGCGAGGCTCGCCGGGCTGGTGGCGATCAACGAAGGGGTCGGTGGGTGCGCGCACAGTGTGCTGGGCGAGCGCGTCCTGCCGGCGCGCGACTGATGAACCGCCGCGGCACGGCCTGGCCGCTGGTGTTGCTGGCGCTGCTGCCGGCGCTGGCGCTGGCCGCGGCGGCGGTCGGCGAACGCAGCGTGCCGGGCATCACCGCGCACCGGCTGTGGACCTTCGCGCACCTGATCCTGTTCGTCTTCTGGCTGGGCGCGGATCTCGGTGTCGTGCTCGCGGTGCGGGCGGCAGCGGCCTCGCGGCTGCTGCCCGAGCAGCGCTCGCGCACGCTGGAGCTGGCCCGCGCCATCGATCTGGCGCCACGCCTGGCTGCCAGCCTGATGCTCACGGTGGGCGGCATCCTCACCGAGTACGTCGGCATCGGCCACCCCTGGTGGCAGATGGCAGCCATCGTTGCCCTTGGCCCCGCCTGGGCAGGCCTGGTGCTGGTGGCCTGGTTCGCTGCCGGCAGCGTGGCCGGCCAGTACGCGTCACGACTGGAGGAGGGGCTGCGTCGCCTGCTGATCGTCGCGGTGCCGCTGTCGGTGGCCTGGTCCTGGTTCACCGGCCGCCTGGACACGGCGCCGTATGTGGCGGTGAAGCTGCTGCTGTTCGCGTTGCTGCTGGCCCTCGGCCTGCGGGTGAGGGCAGCCTGGCGCGTCTTCGCGGACGAGGAGCGGCGGTCGCGCGGCGGCGCCGCGGGCCAGGGCGGCGAAGTGGCCGTGGCGCGGCTCAATGCCGTCCTGCCGCTGATGCTGGCGGGCTGGCTGGCCCTGGCCGCCGCGGCCTGGCTGGGCGTCACCCGTCCCGGCGAAGTGCTGCCCTCGACGCCGGTCAGCCTTGCCGGGCTGCCTCGCTGAGCGTCAGGGCGACGACGGTGAGGGCGTGGATGTCGGTCTGCATCAGCTCACCCACCGCGGCGTAGACCAGCCTGTGCCGCTGCAGGGCGCCGAGCCCGGAGAAGCGCTCGCTCACCACCCGCACGCGGAAGTGTCCGCGTCCGTCGCGGGCACCTTCATGGCCGATGTGCAGGTGGCCTTCGTCCTCGATCACCAGTTCCTGCGGCTGCAGGCTGGCGCTGATGCGGGCATGGATGGCAGCGCGGCGTTCCGCGGCGTTCACGGCAGCACCTGGCGAAACGGCTTGACGGCCACCCGCGCATAGACCCCGGCCGCGCAGTAGGGATCCTGGTCGGCCCAGCGCCGGGCCGCCTCGAGCGACTCGAATTCGGCGACGACCAGGCTGCCGGTGAAGCCCGCGGGCCCGGGGTCCGGGGCATCGAGCGCCGGATGCGGCCCCGCCAGCACCAGGCGGCCTTCGTCGCGCAGCTGCTCGAGGCGCTTCAGGTGGGCCGGCCGCGCCTGCCTGCGTCCGGGCAGGCTGTCCGCGGCATCTTCCGCGATGATGGCATAGAGCATGGTCAACCCCCGTCCCTGGCTTCGTGGCGCGACAGCCAGAACGCCTGCACCAGCGCGAACAGCAGGGTCAGCCCGGTCAGCCCGAACAGCTTGAAATTCACCCAGACATCCTCCGGGAAGCTGTAGGCCACGTACAGGTTGAGCGCGCCGACCAGCGCGAAGAATGCCACCCACATGATGTTCAGCGTGCGCCAGTCGTCCGCGGGGATGCTGAGCGCGTCCTTGCTGGCCGATTCCACGAAGCGCTGTGCGATCGGCTTCGCGCCGATGAACTGGCTGCCAAGGAAGACGATGGCGAAGACCCAGAACAGGATGGTCGGCTTCCACTTGAAGATGAGCTCGTTGCGCAGCAACAGGCTGATGCCGCCGAGGCCCACCACCAGGCCGGCGGAGATCAGCGTCATGCGATGGACGCGGCGAGTGATCAGCCAGGTCAGCGCGACCTGCAGGGTCATCGCCACCATCATCACGGCAATGGCGGTGCGGAAGTCGCTGAACTTGTAGGCGACGTAGAAAAGGACGACGGGCAGCAGGTCGATGAGTGATTGCATGGCAGGAGCCGTTTCGGTGGCGCCGATGATAGCGAAAATTCCCGGCGCCGGTGGCCTGCCCTGACTAGAATGGCGGCCGTGACCCAGCGTTTCATCATGCACGCCGACAATCCGCAGCGCCGCCTGGTGCAGCAGGCGGTCGCTATCCTGCGCGACGGCGGCCTGATGGTCTACCCCACGGATTCCTCCTATGCCTTCGGTTGCCAGATGGGTGCACGCGACGCCGTGGCGCGCATCGAACGGCTGCGCCAGACCGGCAAGGACCACAACTTCACCCTGGTGTGCCGCGACCTCTCGGAGATCGCCACCTATGCGCGGGTGGAGGACTGGGCATACCGGCTGCTGCGCGCGCGCACGCCGGGTCCCTATACCTTCATCCTGCCGGCGACGCGCGAAGTGCCGCGCCGCCTGCAGAATCCGCGGCGCCGCACCATCGGCATCCGCGTGCCCGACCACCCGGTGCCGCTGGCCATCCTCGGTGAACTGGGTGAACCCATCATGAGCTCGACGCTGATCCTGCCCGGCGATGCCATGCCGCTCAACGATCCCGAGCAGATCTACGCGCGGCTGCGTGGCCAGGTGGACCTGGTGATCGAGAGCGGCAATTGCAGCGTCGAGCCGACCTCGGTCGTCGACCTGATCGCCGGCTTCCCCCGCGTGCTGCGGCAGGGCCGCGGCGACACCGCGGCGTTCAGCTGATTCCCGGCGGCATCGCCCCGTATACTCCACCGATGGACGCAGGGAACGCCCCGGAATTCATCCGCATGATTGCCGTGGGCGCCATCCCGGTGATCTTCGCCATCACCCTGCACGAGGTCGGGCACGGCTGGATGGCGCGTCGTTACGGCGATCGGACCGCCGAGATGCTGGGCCGCCTCAGCCTCAACCCGCTGCGCCACGTCGATCCGCTGGGCACGGTGGTAGTGCCGTTGCTGACGCTGTGGATGGGTGGCCTGCTGTTCGGCTGGGCGAAGCCGGTGCCGATCAATCCGCGCGCGATGCGCAACCCGAAGCGGGCGATGATCGCCGTGGCCGCAGCCGGCCCGGGTGCAAACCTGCTGATGGCGATCGGCTGGGCAGCGTCGCTGCACCTGGCGGCCGGACTGGCGCAGTGGGCGCCGGTGGCCGCGGATTTCCTCGCGCGCATGGCGAGGCTTGGCGTGTCATTCAACGTGTTGCTGGGCATTTTTAACCTGCTTCCTGTGCCGCCTCTCGATGGCGGCCGGGTGCTGCGCGGCCTGGTGCCCGAGTCCATCGGGCGCCGGCTCGATGCCATCGAACCCTACGGCCTTATAATCATCCTGGGATTGCTGCTTCTCGGTGTGCTCAACGACGTGCTGTGGCCGCTGTTCGCGGTGGTGCGGGATCTGGTGTTGCTGGTCGCTGGCGTGAAAGGCGGTTGACGATGTCCATGGCCGAGGTGGCAGGCGAGCCCGCGCTGACGGTGGTCGACAACACCACCGGGCCGGCCGGGGTGTTCCTGCCGGAACAGCCGGGTGGCCAGCCCGCGCAGGGCGAGATGCCGTTCGCCGTCGTCGAGGGCCAGCCGGTCACCGAGCTGCCGCGCGACCTCTACATCCCGCCCTATGCGCTGGAGGTGTTCCTCGAGGCCTTCGAGGGCCCCCTCGACCTGCTGCTCTACCTGATCCGCCGCCAGAACCTCGACATCCTCGACATCCCGATCGCGGAGATCACGCGCCAGTACGTCAACTACATCGAGGTGATGAAGGAGCTGCAGCTGGAACTGGCGGGAGAGTACCTGCTCATGGCTGCCATGCTGGCGGAGATCAAGTCGCGGATGCTGCTGCCACGACCCGAGTCGCTGGACGAGGAGGAGGCCGACCCGCGCGCGGAACTGGTGCGCAGGCTGCAGCAGTACGAGCGCTTCAAGCAGGCGGCCGAAGCCATGGACCAGCTGCCCCGCCTGGAGCGCGACACCTTCCAGGCGAGCGCCGGGTTGCGGGAGCGGCCGGTGGTGGTGAAACTCCCCGACGTGACGCTCAAGGAAATGCTGCTGGCGTTCCAGGAAGTGCTGCAGCGGGCCGACATGTTCGCCCGCCACCATATCCAGCGCGAACCGCTGTCCGTGCGCCAGCGCATGTCCGAGGTGCTGTCCCGCCTCAACCAGGGTGGCTTCGAGGAATTCCACCGCCTTTTCGAACCCCGCGAGGGACGCATGGGCGTGACGGTGACCTTCCTCGCCATGCTGGAGCTGCTGAAGGAATCCCTCATCGAAATCGTCCAGTCCGAGCCGTTCGCACCCATTCACGTGCGCATTGCCACGGCAGCCGGGCCGGAAGCGCCGGGGCTGCCCGGCGGCGCCAACGAGCATCCGGAGTAGCCGACCATGGAGAAGAACGAGATCAAGCACGTGATCGAAGCGGCCCTGCTGGCGGCGGGCAGGCCGCTGACGCTGGACCAGCTGCGCGGGCTGTTCGGAGAGGAGTCCCCGCTGGAGCGCACCGAGCTGCGGGCCGCCCTCGACGAGCTGCAGCAGGATTACGACGGGCGCGGCATCATGGTCAACGAGGTGGCGAGCGGATTTCGCATCGAAGTGCGCCCGGCCATGGCGCCCTGGCTCGGGCGGCTGTGGGAAGAGCGCCCGCCGCGCTATTCGCGCGCGCTGATGGAGACGCTGGCCATCGTCGCCTACCGCCAGCCCGTGACCCGGGGTGACGTCGAGCAGATCCGCGGAGTCGTCGTCACCACCAACATCATGCGCACGCTCATGGAGCGGGGCTGGATCAAGGTGGTGGGCTATCGCGACGTGCCCGGCAAGCCGGCCATGTACGGCACCACGCGCGAGTTCCTCGACTACTTCGGCCTGCGCCACCTGGAGGACCTGCCGCCGCTGGCGGAGATCCGTGACCTGGACCGGCTCACCGCGCAGCTGGACCTGGGCGAAGGCGGGTTCGCCGCGGAGGCCGCGCCGGGCACGGCCGAGCCCCTGGTGCGCCCGCTGGACCCGCATCTGCCGGCAGAGCCGGCCACAGTGGCTTCGATTGCCGAGGCGCGGGCTGCGGCGCTGGTGGCCCACGTCGAGGTGGCCGCCGGGACGGACGCGGCGGAATCGGCCGACGTCATACCGCTGCAGGTCCGCTGAGCTGCCGCCGCGCGCGGCGCTGGGCCGGCCGCCATGGCGGAGAGGTTGCAGAAATTCCTGGCGGCGGCAGGCCTCGGCTCGCGTCGCGAGATCGAGGGCTGGATCGCCGCCGGCCGCCTGCGCGTCAACGGCAAGCTGGCCAGCCTCGGGCAGAAGGTCAGTGGCAGCGAGCGCATCACCCTCGACGGGCAGCCACTGCGCGGTGTGTCGCGGCGGCGCCGGCCGAAGCCCCGGGCGATCGTCTATCACAAGCCGGTGGGCGAGGTGTGCACCCGCACCGATCCGGAGGCCCGTCCGACCGTCTTCCAGTCGCTGCCGCGGGCGAACGGTGCCCGCTGGATCAGCGTCGGACGGCTCGATATCGATACCTCGGGCCTGCTGCTGTTCACCACTGATGGCGAGCTGGCCCACGCACTGATGCACCCATCGAGCGGGCTGGAGCGCGAATACGCCGTGCGGGTCCGCGGTGTCGTCACCGAGGACGTGCTGCAGTTGTTGTGCGAGGGATTGCAGCTCGACGACGGACCGGGGCGCTTCGCGTCCGTTGCGGCCGAAGGCGGCGAGGGCGCCAACCGCTGGTACAAGGTGTGCGTGGCCGAGGGCCGCAACCGCATCGTCAGGCGCCTGTGGGAGGCGGTCGGCTGCCAGGTCAGCCGGCTGATCCGCGTGCGCTTCGGACCGGTGCGGCTGCCCCGTCACCTGCCGCGCGGGCGCTTCGCCGAGATGAGCCCGCAGCAGCTCGCCGGCCTCTACGCGGCAGCGGGCCTGCCGGCGCCCGGCGCGGACGCGGGCTGAGGCCGCGCGGGCCTACTGGCAGTCGAGGCTCTGGCCGGTGCAGCCGACGCTGTCCGGCCCCATCAGGTAGAGGTAAGGCCCCATGATGCGGGCCGGCTCCGGGCGGGCATCGGGCAGTTCGGCCGGGTAGGCGTGCCGACGCATGGCGGTGCGCGTGCCGCCCGGGTTGATGCAGTTGACGCGGATGCGGGTGACGTCGCGGGTCTCGTCGGCCAGCACCTGCGCCAGGCCCTCGATGCCGAATTTCGACACCGCATACGCGCCCCAGTAGGCGCGACCATGCCGGCCCACGCCACTGCTGGTGAAGACCACCGAGGCATCGGCCGATTCGCGCAGCAGCGGCATCAGCTGCTGGGTGAGCACGAAAGGCGCCGTCAGGTTCAGGTGCAGCACCTGGTGCCAGGTGCCGACATCGTACTGCTCGATGGGAGTGCGGTCCCCGAGCATCGCCGCGTTGTGCAGCAGGCCGTCGAGGCGGCCATAGGTCGCGCGCAGCTGCGCCACGAGGTCGAAGTACGCCGGACCCTGCGCCTTTGCCAGGTCCATCACCGCGATCGAGGGCCGGGGATGGCCCGCGGCGACGATCGCGTCGTGTACCGACTCGAGGTTCCGCGTGGTCCGGCCGAGCAGGATGAGTGTCGCGCCGTGGGCGGCGAAGGCCTGGGCTGCCGCCGCGCCGATGCCCGAGCCCGCGCCGGTGACGAGGATGACGCGCCCGTCGAGCAGTTGCGGGTGCGGCTGGTAGTTGCGGTGGTCGATACGGCTCATGTCGGTCGAATCCAGTGCCGCTCAGTGCGGGCGTGGCAGGTCGTCGCTCTCGGCGGCCGGCTCCGGATCGCCGGATTCCGTAGCGCCTGACGTGGGAGGTGGCAGCGGCTCGCGCGGCGTGGTTTCCACCTGCTGGGGCGCATCGAGCTGCTGGCGGCTGCTGATGCCGAGTTCCGTGAGGCGGCGCGCGCCGGGCAGCACCTTGCGCTCCAGCGAGCCGACGGCGTCGTTGAAGGCCTTCACGCCACCCTCGATCTGCTTGCCGAGGCGTGCCATGTGGCCAATGAAGGGTGCCAGGCGGTCGTAGAGATCCTGGCCCAGGCGGCGGATCTCCTCGGCATTGCGCTCCAGTGACAGTTGCCGCCAGCCATAGGCGATCGCCTTGAGGAGCGCCACCAGGCTCGATGGCGTGGTCAGAACCACCTTGTTGCGCAGCGCATCCTCGAGCAGGCCCGGGTTCTCCCCCAGCGCCGCCGAGAGGAACTGGTCGCCCGGGATGAAGAGGATGACGAACTCGGGGCTCTCGGGGAACTGTGCCCAGTAGGCCTTGGCCGAGAGCTCGCGCACGCGGTCGGCGACCTTGCGCGCATGCCGCTGGAGCGCGGCGCGCCGCTCCTGGTCGCTGCCGGCCTCCATGGCCTCGATGTAGGCGTCCAGCGGCGTCTTCACGTCCACCACCAGTGCCCCGCGATCCGGCAGCCGCACCACCATGTCGGGACGCATGGTTCCATCGGCGGTATTGATCGTGGTCTGCTCGACGAAGTCGCAATGCTCCACCATGCCGGCCAGCTCCGCGACCCGGCGCAGCGTCAGTTCGCCCCACTGGCCACGGACTTCCGGGCGGCGCAGGGCATTGACGAGGTTGCGCGTCTCAGTGTGCAGCAGCTGCTGGTCGGCGGTCATGGCCGCCAGCTGCGTGCGGATGCTGCCAAAGGCCTCGGTGCGCTCCTTCTCGATGGCCGAGATCTGCTGCGTGGTCTTCTCCAGCGCCTCGCGGATCGGTGCCAGCAGCGCGGCGACGGCCTGTTCCCGCTCCGTCAGCTCGGCCCTGGCCTTCTCCTGGTGCATGCCGAGGTTTTCCCGGGCGAGGCGCAGGAAGGTTTCGCTGTTGCGGGTGAGGGAATCGCCGGCCAGGCGGCTGAACGCCGCACCGAGGCGTTCCTCGGCCTGGGCGACGACGGCAGCGCGCTCAGCGGATCGCGCTTCCTCGCCCGAGAGGCGGGCGAGCAGTCCCGCCTGTTCCTGCTCGAGCTGTGCCTGGCGGCGCCCGGCCCGCAGCGAGGCCCAGAGCCAGCCGAGCAGCGCGCCCAGTGCCGCGGCCGCGAGCAGTGCAGCGAGCATGGACGTCACGTCGGGGTTCATCGCCGTCCCATCCTGTCAGCCCGTGCCTCGATCATGGCCAGCAGGTCTTCCGGAGCCTCGATGTGGTGGTCGGCGCCCCAGGCCTGCGGGTCCTCACCGGGCGGAATATAACCGTAGAGCGCGGCTACGGTGCGCATGCCGGCGGCGCGCCCTGCGCTGACGTCGCGCGCTGCGTCTCCGACGTACACCGCAGAGCGGGCATCGGCGCCGATCTCGGCCAGTGCATGGCGCAGGGGTTGCGGATGGGGCTTGCGCTCCGGCGTGGTGTCGCCGCTGACGACCGCGGCGCAGCGACGCCGCAGCGCCAGCGCGGCGAGAAGCGGTTCGGTGAGGCGGCCCGGCTTGTTGGTGACGACGCCCCAGGGGACGCCCGCAGCCTCGAGGGTGGCGAGGACGCGATCCATGCCCTGGAACAGGCGAGTCTGCCGGGCGAGCTGTCGCGAATAGAGATCGATGAAGCGCTGCTGCAGCCGCCCGCGTTCGTCGTCCGGCACATCGCCGAAGGCAAGGCGGATCAGGCCCAGCACGCCATTGGAAACGTGGCAGCGCGCCACCTCGAACGGCATCGGCCTCGCGGATTCCTCCCGCAGCAGGTCGTTCAGCGCGGACACCATGTCCGGTGCCGTGTCGAGCAGGGTGCCGTCGAGATCGAAGAGCACGGTACTCAGGCCGGAAGTCACGAGGCGGCCTTCCGGCAGTGGGCGATGTAGTTGACGCGCACGCTGTCGCCGATGCGGAAGTCGTCGGTGCCCGAGGGCTCGATGCCCGCCAGGTCCTCCAGCACGAGACCGGACTGCCGGGCCCAGGCGTCGAGTTCCGAGGGCCGGATGTAACGGGCGTAGTCGTGGGTGCCCCGCGGCAGCACGCCGAGCAGGTACTCGGCGCCAACGATGGTGACCAGGTAGGCGGCCAGGTTGCGATTGATGGTGGAGAAGAATGCCGCGCCACCCGGGCGCAGCAGGCGTGCACAGGCCGCCACCGTGGACGCGGGATCGGGCACATGCTCGAGGACCTCGAGGCAGGTGACGATGTCGTAGCTGCCCGGCTCCGTCGCCGCCAGTTCTTCCGCCGTGGTTTGCAGGTAGCGGATGCCATCCAGGCCCGACTCCAGCTGGTGCAGCCGCGCCACGGCCAGGGAGTCGGCCGCCAGGTCGATACCCGTCACGCTGGCCCCGGCCTGTGCCAGCGCTTCGCTCAGCAAGCCAGCGCCGCAGCCGACATCCAGGCAGCGGGCGCCGTCCAGCCGTGCCCTCGCGGCGATGAAGGCGACGCGCACCGGGTTCATCCGGTGCAGCAGGCGCATCTCCCCGGCCGGATCCCACCAGCGGTTCGCCAGCGCGTTGAAGCGCGTGACTTCCCCGGCATCCGCATTGCGGCCCGGGTCGCTCATGCGCTGCCCAGCCGCTGGCGCCAGGCTGCTGCCGCAGCCCGCACCGCGGTCTCGTCGAAGTACAGGGCGCGACCATCCTCCAGTACCTGGCGGCCGCCGATCCAGCTGTCGGTGACGCAGTGGTCGTCGCCCAGCACGAGTTGCCACAGGTCGCAGGGACCGGGCGGGATTCCGCTGCTGCCGAGGTCGACGCAGATCAGGTCGGCGTACTTCCCCGGCACCAGGCTGCCCAGCTGTTCGCCGAGGCCGAGGGCGCGGGCGCCGCCGAGCGTGGCCATGGACAGTGCCGTCGCGGCCGGAATGGCCGAGGCAGCGCGGCTCTGGCCACGCGCCAGCAGCGAGGCCAGGCGCAGCTCGCCGAACAGGTCGGGGCGATTGCAGGACTCGGCACCCCCGGTGCCGAGCGCCAGCCCGACCCCGGCGTCGAGCAGTCTGGCGAGCGGGATGCAGCCGCTGGCATGCAGGAGGCTGCGCGTGGGGCAGTGGACGATGCTGGCGCCAGCGGCCGCGAGCCGGGCGCAGTCCTCGCCGGAGATCTCCGTGGCGTGCAGCGCCGCGAAGCCGCCCGTCAGCAGGCCCAGCCCGGCCAGGCGCTCCAGCGGGCGCAAGCCATGGCTGGCGATGCCCAGGCTGACTTCGTCCGTGGTCTGGTGCAGGGGCATGTGCACCGGCACGTCGAGCTCGTCGGCCAGCAACCGCAGGTGGCGCAGCGTCGGATCGCCCAGCGCATTCGGCGCATCGGCCGCGAAGTGCGTGCGCACCAGCGCGTGGTCCCGGTACTGGTCGTGGACCGCGAGGCCCCGCGCGAAGCATTCTTCCGTGCCCTGCGCCCAGGGCGTGGGCCGCTCGCCGACCAGCATGCCGACCGATGCGCGCATGTGGTGCTCGACGGCGAGCGCCGCCACGGTATCGGCAAAGTAGTAGCTGTCACCGAAGCAAGTGGTGCCGCTGCGGAGCATCTCGAGCATGGCGAGTCGCGTGCCGTCGCGGACGAATCCGGGACCCACCCAGCGGGCTTCCGCGGGGCCGATATGCCGTTGCTGGCGTTCCTCCGGCGGCAGCCCTGCCCCGAGTCCGCGCATCAGGCTCGTGGCAGCGCGGCTGTGGGCATTGACCAGGCCCGGCAGCAGGACATGGTGTGGCCGGTCGATGACGGTGGCGGCGCCGAACCGCCGCATGGCTTCGGCTTGTGGCAGCAGTGCGAGGATGAGTCCATCGCCGACCACCAGTGCATGTTCCTCGAGGCTGACACCCGCCGGTTCCACCGGCAGGAGCCAGCGTGCACGGATGATGAGGTCGGCATGACTGGTGGCTGAATGAGACATCGGCGGGGCATATTGCCTGATCACATGGCGCGATAAAACCGCGGTATTTCGCTGCCCGGGAACGCATGTCAAGCCTGCGGCCGGCGCACTGCCTGTGCTAGACTTCGCGGCTGGAATCGGTCTGTCGGCCACTGCCCGGCCGGGTTTCGAAAGACGGTGCTTGCAATCGGTTCCTGGCGCGTCGCGCCGGGGGCCGGTGACGGTGAATTGTTGCGATCATGGCGGACATAGCCCAGGAAATCCTGCCGGTCAATCTAGAGGACGAGATGCGTCAGTCCTACCTGGACTACGCCATGAGCGTCATCGTCGGCCGCGCGCTTCCCGATGTCCGCGATGGCCTCAAGCCGGTGCACCGCCGCGTGCTGTACGCCATGCGGGAACTCGGCAACGACCACAGCAAGCCCTACAAGAAGTCCGCCCGCGTGGTCGGTGATGTCATCGGCAAGTATCACCCGCACGGCGACGTGGCCGTCTACGACACCATCGTGCGCCTGGCCCAGCCCTTCTCGATGCGCTACCTGCTGGTGGACGGGCAGGGCAACTTCGGCTCCGTGGATGGCGACGCGCCGGCCGCCATGCGCTACACCGAGGTGCGCATGGCACGCATCGCCGGCGAGCTGCTGGCGGACATCGACAAGGAGACGGTCGACTTCGTGCCGAACTACGACGGCTCGGAGCAGGAACCGACCGTGCTGCCGACGCGGGTCCCGCACCTGCTGGTCAATGGCTCATCCGGCATCGCCGTCGGCATGGCCACCAACATCCCGCCGCACAACCTCGGTGAAGTCATCGACGCCGTGCTGGCGCTGATGGACGACCCCGACATCACGCTGGCGGAACTGATCAAGCGCATCCCGGGTCCCGACTTCCCGACGGCGGGCATCATCAACGGCACGCACGGTGTCTACGAGGCCTATGCCCGCGGCCGCGGCCGCTGCCATGTGCGGGCCCGCACCCATGTGGAGCCCATCGACGACAAGGGCCGCGAGGCCATCATCGTCACCGAGCTGCCGTACCAGGTGAACAAGGCGCGCCTGATCGAGAAGATCGCCGACCTGGTCCGCGACAAGAAGATCGAGGGCATCAGCGAGCTGCGCGACGAGTCCGACAAGGACGGCATGCGCATCGTCATCGAGCTGCGCCGCGGCCAGCTCACCGACGTGGTGCTGAACAACCTGTTCGCGCAGACGCCGCTGGAGACGGTGTTCGGCATCAACATGGTGGCGCTGCGCGACGGGCGCCCGCGGCTGCTCAACCTGCGCGAGATGCTCGAGGCCTTCCTGCGGCACCGCCGGGAGGTGGTGACGCGGCGCACGATCCATGACCTGCGCAAGACCCGCGAGCGCGCCCACCTGCTCGAGGGCCAGGCCGTGGCGCTGGCGAACATCGACGAGGTGATTGCCGTCATCAAGGCTTCGGCTTCGCCGGCCGCGGCGCGCGAGGCGCTGGTGGCGCGCGTGTGGATGCCCGGGGCCGTGACGGACATGCTGGCACGTGCCGGCGAGATCTCCACGCGTCCGCCGGATATCGGTGGCGAATTCGGCCTGGTCGACGGCGGCTACCGGCTGTCGGCGGTCCAGGCCCAGTCGATCCTCGATCTGCGCCTGCACCGGCTGACCGCGCTGGAACAGGACAAGATCCTCGACGAGTACCGGGAGCTGCTCGACAACATCCGCGAGTTCACCGAGATCCTGCGCAACCCGGACAAGCTCATGGCCGTCATCCGCGCAGAGCTCGGCGAGATCCGCGAGCGCTACGCCGATCCGCGCCGCAGCGAGATCATCGAGAGCCACGAGAGCCTGTCCATCGAGGACCTCGTGCCGCAGGAGGACGTGGTGGTCACGCTCTCCCACGGTGGCTACGCCAAGGCGCAGAGCCTGGCGGACTACCACGTGCAGCGCCGCGGCGGCCGGGGGCGCGCGGCGGCCAAGGTTCGCGACGAGGACTTCATCGACAAGCTGTTCGTGGCCAACACCCACGACACGCTGCTGTGCTTCACCAGCCGCGGGCGCCTGTTCTGGCTCAAGGTCTACCAGCTGCCCCGCGCCAGCCGCGAAGCGCGCGGCCGGCCCATCGTCAACCTGCTGCCGCTGGAGGAAGGGGAGCGCGTCAATGCCGTGCTGCCGATCCGCGACTTCGAGCAGGACAAGTACGTGTTCATGGCCACCAGCCAGGGCATCGTCAAGAAGACCAGCCTCGATGCGTTCTCGCGGCCGCGCAATGCGGGCATCCGTGCGGTGGAGCTGCACGAGAGCGACCGGCTGGTGGACGTGGCCATCACCGACGGCAGGAGCCACATCATGCTCTGCGCCAGTTCCGGCAAGGCCATCCGCTTCCACGAGGACGATGTCCGGCCGATGGGCCGGACCGCGGCCGGGGTACGCGGTATCCGCCTGGGTGACGGCCACGAGGTCATCGCGCTCATGATCGTTGCCGACGGCACCATCCTGACCGCGACGGAGAACGGCTTCGGCAAGCGCACGCGCGTCGACGAGTTCCCGCTGCAGGGCCGCGGCGGCCAGGGCGTGATCGGCATCCAGACCTCGGAACGCAACGGCCGCATGGTCGGCGCCATCCAGGTCGAGCCCGGCGACGATGTCGTGCTCATCAGCTCGGTGGGTACGCTGGTGCGCACGCCGGTGGACGAGATTTCCGAACAGGGCCGCAACACCCAGGGCGTGCGCCTCATCCGCCTCGACGAAGGCGAGCGCCTGGTCGGACTGGACCGCATCATCGCCCTCTCGGGCGACGACGACCAGGAGTGACGGCAGGACGGACCGCAACGGGCGCAGGCCGCAGGCGGCGGCCCTCGCCATTCTCAACGGAGACAGGAAGCTAGGCTTATGGGTCGCATATTCAATTTCAGCGCGGGTCCGGCCACCTTGCCGCTGGAGGTGCTCGAGCAGGCCAGGGACGAGATGACCGACTGGCAGGGCCGCGGCGTTTCCGTCATGGAGATCAGCCACCGCAGCAAGGCCTTCATCAATGTGGCGGCGCAGGCCGAAGCGGATGTCCGCGAGTTGCTGGCCGTGCCCGACGACTACGCCGTGCTGTTCCTGCAGGGTGGCGCCACGCAGCAGTTCGCGCTGCTGCCGATGAACCTGGCGGCGCCCGGGCAGGTGGTTGACTACGTGGTGACCGGGCAGTGGTCGAAGAAGGCGGCCGCCGAGGCCAGGGCAGTCAGCAAGGTCAACGTCGTCGCCGATGGCGCAGCCGGGAATTTCACCGACGTGCCCGCCCGCGCCAGCTGGCGCCTGAGCGACGGGGCGGCCTACGTGCATTACTGCCCGAACGAAACCATCGGCGGGCTGGAGTTCCATGAGGTGCCGGATGTGGGCATGGCGCCGCTGGTGGCGGACATGTCCTCCACCATCCTGTCGCGTCCGGTGGATGTGCGGAAGTTCGGCGTGATCTATGCGGGCGCCCAGAAAAATATCGGCCCGGCGGGCCTGGTGCTCATGATCGTGCGCCGGGACCTGCTCGATCGGGTGCCAGAGACCGTGCCACCGATCCTGCGCTACGCGTCCCAGGCCAAGGAAGGGAGCATGCTCAACACGCCCCCGACCTATTCCTGGTACATCGCCGGCCTGGTATTCCAGTGGCTGAAGCGCCAGGGTGGCCTGGCATGCATGGCCGAGGTGAACCGGCGCAAGGCCGCCAAGCTCTACCAGGCCATCGATGGCTCGGGCTATTACCGCAACCCGGTGGCGAAGGCGCATCGTTCGTGGATGAACGTGCCGTTCACCCTGCCGGATGCGGAGCTGGATGCGGTGTTCCTGTCCGAGGCAGCAGCCGCGGGGCTGGCCGAGCTGAAGGGCCATCGCTCCGTCGGCGGCATGCGCGCCAGCATCTACAATGCGATGCCGGAGGCGGGGGTCGATGCCCTGGTCGCCTTCATGGCGGATTTCGCGCGCCGTCACGGTTGACGGCAGCACTCACCCGGAAACGACGAAGCAAGCACTGCAATGTACAAGGTACTCACGCTCAACAGCATCGCGGTCCAGGGGCTGAAGCGGCTGCCGCGGGAACGCTACGAAGTGGCTTCCGAGATCGGCCATCCCGACGCCATCCTGGTGCGGTCGGCAAAGATGCACGACATGGACATTCCGCAATCGGTGCTGGCCATCGGCCGCGCCGGAGCCGGCACCAACAACATCCCGGTGGAGCGTCTGTCGAAGCTGGGCATCCCGGTGTTCAACGCGCCCGGGGCCAACGCCAACGCGGTGAAGGAACTGGTCATCGGCGGCATGCTGCTCGCGGCGCGCAACCTCTGCCAGGCCTGGGATTTCACCCGTCAGTTGCCCGGCGAGGGTGCCGAACTCGACAAGGCCGTCGAGGCCGGCAAGAAAAAGTTCGTGGGTTTCGAGCTGCCGAGCCGCACGCTCGGTGTCATCGGCCTCGGCGCCATCGGCGTGCAGGTGGCCAATGCGGCGCTCGCACTCGGCATGCGCGTCATCGGCTTCGATCCGCAGATCACGGTGGAGCGTGCCTGGGAGCTGTCCTCCGGTGTGGAGAAGGCGCGCAGTCTCGACGAGCTGTTCAGCCGTGCCGATGTCATCAGCCTGCACGTGCCGCTGCTGGATGCCACCCGCGCGCTGGTCAACGAGACCCGCATCCGTCTGATGCCCGGCAAGGCCGTGGTGCTGAATTTCGCGCGCGGCGAGATCGTCGACGAGGCGGCCATCCTCGATGCGCTGGGCTCCGGGAAGCTCGCCGCCTACGTCTGCGATTTCCCCAGCCGCCGGCTGCTGGGCCGGGAGGGCGTGATCGCCCTGCCGCACCTGGGTGCATCCACCGAGGAAGCCGAGATCAATTGCGCCGTGATGGTGGCCGACACCGTGCGCGGTTACCTGGAGAATGGCCTGATCCGCCACTCGGTGAATTTTCCCGATGCGGACCTGCCGCGCATGAACGCGCACCGGATCACCATCGCCAACGCCAACGTACCGAACATGGTCGGGCAGATCTCCGGCAGCCTCGGCGATGCGGGCCTGAACATTGCCGACCTGCTCAACAAGTCGCGCGGCAACCTCGCCTATACCATCGTCGACCTGGATGGCGCGCCCACGCCCCAGGTGCTGGCGAAGATCCGCGGCATCGAGGGCGTGCTCTGCGTGCGCGACCTCGGGCGGCCGCAGTCGGCCTGACCGGGATCGCTCCCTTCATGGCCCGCAAGCGCAAGTCCTCGCCCGGATCCCGGCGCAGGGCACGTCCGGCGCCGCCGGAGGCGGACCTGGGCGCCATCCGCGCGCGGATCGATGCGCTGGATGCCGAGCTGGGCGAACGCATCAGCGAGCGTGCCCGGCTGGCACAGCAGGTGGGCGTCGCCAAGGGCCGGCACGGTGCGGTGGATTTCTACCGGCCGGAACGCGAGGCGCAGGTGCTGCGCGGCGTGGCCGCCCGCAACCGCGGGCCACTCAGCAACGAGGAGATGGTCCGGCTGTTCCGCGAGATCATGTCCGCCTGCCTGGCGCAGGAGGAGCCGCTGAAGGTCGGCTACCTGGGCCCGGAAGGCACCTTCAGCCAGTCGGCCGTCTACAAGCAGTTTGGCCATTCGGTGCGTGCGCTGCCCCTGGGGACCATCGACGAGGTGTTCCACGAAGTGGAGTCCGGCGCCGCGGATTTCGGCGTGGTGCCGGTGGAGAATTCCACGGAGGGTACCGTCAACCACACGCTGGACCTGTTCCTGGGTTCGCCGCTGAAGATCTGCGGCGAGGTCGAGTTGCGCGTGCGCCAGCATCTGCTGGGCACGATGCCGGCACTGGAACAGGTAGCGCGGGTCTGCGCGCATCCGCAGTCACTGGCCCAGTGTCGTGCCTGGCTGCGTGAATACCTGCCGGGAGTGCCGACGGTGGAGGCCACCAGCAACGCCGAAGGTGCCCGCCGCGCCCGCGACGAGGCCGGCACCGCCGCCATCGCCGGCGATGCGGCGGCAGAGGTCTACGGCCTCGACAAGCTGGTGGCCGATATCGAGGACCGGCCGGACAACACCACGCGGTTCCTGGTGGTGGGGCGCAAGCTGTTCCCGCCGAGTGGCGACGACAAGACCAGCCTGCTGCTCTCGAGCAGCAAGGGCGAGGACGCCGGCGCGCTGCACCGCCTGCTTGCGCCGCTGGCGGAGCACAAGGTCAACATGACGCGCATCGAATCCCGGCCGTCGCGCCAGCGCAAGTGGCACTACGTGTTCTTCGTCGATGTCGACGGCCATGCCGAGGAGCGCCACGTTGCACGCGCGCTGGAGCAGCTGCGCCGCCAGGCAGACCTGTTCCGCGTCCTCGGCTCGTACCCGAAGGCCATCCTCTAGGCCGCGCATGGCACGGCTCACCGACGCTGTCGGCCGGAGTGGCCCGTGAAGTGCCTGCTGGCCAGCCCGGGCGGGCGCGTCGATGGCGCCATCCGGGTACCGGGCGACAAGTCCATTTCGCATCGCGCCATCATGCTGGGCGCGATCGCCTCCGGCACCACCCGCATCCGCGGCTTCCTGCCCGGCGAGGACTGCCTGGCGACGCTGGCGGCAATGCAGGCCATGGGCGTGGATGTGGTCCGCACCGGCCATACCGAAGTCACCCTGGCCGGTGCCGGGCTGCGCGGGCTGCGCCCGCCCGCCGGTCCGCTCGACATGGGCAACTCGGGCACCGCCATGCGGCTGCTGGCCGGCCTGCTGGCAGGGCAGTCCTTCGAGTCCACGCTGGTCGGTGACACCTCGCTGTCGAAGCGGCCGATGGAGCGGGTCGCGCAGCCGCTGCGCGAGATGGGTGCCGGCATCGAGACCGTCGATGGGCACCCGCCGCTGCGCATCCTCGGCGGTGCCGCCCTGCATGGCATCGACTACGCCATGCCGGTGGCCAGCGCACAGGTGAAGTCCGCGCTGCTGCTGGCCGGGCTGTACGCCAGCGGCACGACCACGGTGCGCGAACCCGCGGTGACCCGCGACCACAGCGAGCGGATGCTGGCGGCCTTCGGCCAGGCCGTGCGGCGCGAAGGGCTGGTGGTCCACCTCGAGCCGGCCGGGAAGCTGGAGGCCGTGCCGGTGGATGTGCCCGGGGACCTGTCTTCCGCCACGTTCCTGATCCTCGCCGCCGGCCTGGCCCGGGAGGGTTCGCTGGTCATCGAACACGTTGGCCTGAACCCGACGCGGACCGGCATCCTGGAAATATTCCGCCTCATGGGCCTGGATTTCACGGTGGAGGCGCAGGAGGTCGCGCCGGGTGCCGAGCCGGTCGGGCGCATCACCGTCCGCCCCTCGCAGCTGCGTGGAGCCGTGATTCCGCCGGCTCTGGTGCCGCTCGCCATCGACGAGTTTCCCGCGGTCTTCGTGGCCGCCGCACTGGCCGACGGCGAAACCGTGATCAGCGGCGCCGAGGAACTGCGGCACAAGGAAAGCGATCGCATCGCCGTCATGGCCAGCGGCCTGCGGGCCCTCGGTGCGGGGATCATCGAGACCGCCGACGGCGCACGCATCCAGGGTGGCCCGCTCGGTGGTGGCGAGGTGGACAGTGCCGGCGACCACCGCATTGCCATGGCCTTCGCGGTCGGTGCCAGCTGCGCGCAGGGCGGGGTGCGCATCCTCGACACGGCCAACGTCGCCACCTCGTTCCCTGGCTTTGCCGCCCTGGCGCAGCGCATCGGCCTGCGTATCGAGGAGACCGCTGGCAGTGACCGCCCCGCCTGACGTCCCGGTCATCGCCCTCGACGGCCCGGGTGGTTCCGGCAAGGGCACCGTGGCCCGGGCCGTGGCGCGTCGCCTCGGCTGGCATCTGCTCGACAGCGGTGCGCTCTACCGGGTCGTCGCGGTCGCGGCGCTGGAGCAGGGGCTTTCCCTGGACGGCGAATCCGGCCTGGCGGCGGTTGCTGCCAGCCTCGATGCCCGCTTCGATGCCTTCGCCGGCCCCGAGGGCCGGGTGCTGCTGGGCGGGCGCGACGTGAGCAGCGCCATCCGCTCGGAGTCCGCCGGCGCCGCCGCCTCGCGGGTGGCCGCGTGGCCGGCCGTGCGCGCCGCCCTCGTCGGTCGCCAGCGGGGATTCCGCGTGGCCCCGGGACTGGTGGCCGACGGGCGCGACATGGGCTCGGTCATTTTCCCGGATGCCGGGCTGAAGGTGTTCCTGACGGCCGCCGTGGACGAGCGCGCCCGCAGGCGCCATAACCAGTTGAAGCAGAAGGGTATTGATGTTAGCCTTGCCGCCCTTTCCAAGGACATGGCGGAGCGCGACCGCCGCGATGCGGAGCGAACCGTCGCGCCGCTGCGGGCCTGCCCGGACGCACGCACCCTGGATTCCACCGGCATCGGTGTCGATGAGGTGGTTTCGAGGGTGCTCGGCTGGGCAGCCGCGGCATTCCCCGGAGTGGCGCCCGGGACCGGACCGCAGGGGCGTGGGTGACCTGCGGAGTTGCAACTGAACCGTTTCGCGACAGGATGTTGCGGACACAACCAATCGCCGCCCTGATGTTGGCGGCCGGATGAACATAAATGACCGAATCTTTTGCCGAGCTCTTTGAGCAAAGTCTTGCCAGCAGCCGTATCCGCCCCGGCACCATCCTCACCGGTCGAGTGGTGGAGGTGTCCAACGAGGTCGTGGTCGTCAGCGCCGGACTGAAGTCCGAGGCCGTGATTCCCACCAGCCAGTTCCGCAACGAACGTGGCGAGATCGAGGTGCAGATCGGTGACCACGTCGAAGTGGCGCTGGACTCCGTCGAGGACGGCCATGGCGAGACCCGCCTGTCCCGCGAACGCGCCAAGCGCGCCCGCACCTGGGAGCAGCTGGAAGATGCCTTCGAGAACGGCAAGATCGTCAGGGGCCTGATCAGCGGGCGCGTCAAGGGCGGCTTCACGGTGGACGTCGACTATGTGCGCGCATTCCTGCCGGGCTCGCTGGTGGACGTGCGCCCTGTGCGCGACCCCTCCTACCTCGAGGGCAAGGACCTCGAGTTCAAGGTGATCAAGCTCGATCGCCGTCGCAACAACGTCGTGGTGTCGCGACGCGCGGTGGTGGAGCAGGAATACAGCTCCGAGCGCGAGGCCATGCTCTCGCAGCTGCAGGAAGGCGCCACCGTCAAGGGCATCGTCAAGAATCTCACCGATTACGGTGCCTTCGTCGACCTCGGCGGCATCGACGGCCTGCTGCATATCACCGACATGGCGTGGAAGCGCGTCAAGCACCCCTCGGAAGTGGTCAATGTCGGCGACGAGATCAACGTCAAGATCCTGCGCTTCGACCGCGAGAAGAACCGCGTCTCGCTCGGCGTGAAGCAGCTGGGTTCGGATCCCTGGGAGGCGATCTCCCGCCGCTATCCGCCCAATACCCGGCTGTTCGGCAAGGTCACCAACATCGCCGACTACGGCTGCTTCGTCGAGATCGAGGAGGGCGTCGAGGGGCTGGTCCACGTCTCGGAGATGGACTGGACCAACAAGAACGTCAATCCGTCGAAGGTCGTGCAGATCGGCGACGAGGTCGAGGTCATGGTCCTCGACATCGACGAAGAGCGCCGGCGCATCTCGCTGGGTCTCAAGCAGTGCAAGCCGAATCCCTGGGCCGAGTTCGCGGCGAGCTACAACAAGAACGACCGCGTCACCGGCAAGATCAAGTCGATCACCGACTTCGGCATTTTCATCGGCCTGCCTGGCGGCATCGACGGCCTGGTGCACCTCTCCGACATTTCCTGGGATGCCCCCGGCGAGGAGGCGGTGCGCAAGTACAAGAAGGGCGAGGATGTCGAGGCGGTGGTGCTCAGCATCGACCCCGAGCGCGAGCGCATCTCGCTCGGCGTCAAGCAGCTCGACAACGACCCGCTGTCGACGTTCATGGCGCAGTTTCCCAAGGGCAGCATCGTCAAGGGAACGGTCATCGAGGTGGATGCCCGTGCCGCAGTCATCGACCTTGGCGACGGCATCCAGGGGCAGCTGCGCGCCAGCGAGCTGGCGCGTGACCGCGTCGAGGATGCGCGTTCCGTGCTGAAGGTCGGCGACGTGGTGGAGGCGAAGTTCACCGGCCTGGACCGCAAGAGCCGCGTCATTTCGCTGTCCATCAAGGCCAAGGAGGCCCATGAGGAGGCGGAGGCGGTGGAAAGCTACCGTTCCTCGGATGCCACTTCCGGGACCACGCTGGGCGACCTGCTCAAGGAGCGGATCGCCGGCGGCGGCAGCGAGGGCTGAGCGCAACCGGGCGTGATGGGGCGCCACCGCCGGCTGCCGGGGCAGCAGACCCGGGCCGGCGGTGACGGATGATCAGGGGGAGTACTGCCTTGGCCATGACGAAGTCTGAACTCATCGAGCTGCTGGCACGCAAGCAGAAGCATCTGCCGACAAAGGACGTCGAACTGGCGGTCAAGCACCTGCTGGAACTGATGAGCAACGCGCTGGCATCGGGCGAGCGCATCGAGATCCGCGGTTTCGGCAGTTTTTCCCTGCACTTCCGGCCTCCACGTCAGGGGCGCAACCCGAAGACGGGCGAGGCCGTGGCGCTGGCCGGGAAGTTCGTCCCGCACTTCAAGCCCGGCAAGGACCTGCGCGACCGCGTCAACGAGAACAAGTCGCTGCCGATCAAGGAATAGCCGTCCCCCAACCCCGGCGGAGGTGGCAGGGATCATCGTGCACAGGATCTTCTGGCTGTTGCTGCTGTTCCTCATGCTGGTGCTGGCCGTGCTGTTCGCGGCCATGAACCCGGGACTCGTCGACCTCGACCTCGGGCTGTTCGAGACCCGCATGCAGAAGTCGCTGGCGCTGACGCTGGCATTTGCCGCCGGCTGGGTATTCGGCCTGCTGAGCCTGGCGCTGGTGCTGCTGCGCATGTGGCTGGAGCGGCGCAAGCTGCGCAAGGCGCTGCGCCTCGCCGAGGCCGAGGTCCATACGCTGCGCAGCCTGCCTCCGCCGCATGCCGACTGAGGCGGCGTTCTTCTTTGCCGGGCTGCTGTTCATCGCGGCAGCGCTCGGCTACGTATTCGCCCGCCTCGGGCAGCTGGACGACGAGGAACTGGGACCCAGCGGCCTCGATTACGTGCGCGGCCTCCGGTTCCTGCTCAGGGAGCAGCCGGACCGGGCACTGGAGGCCTTCACCACCCCTGGCGAACTCGATGAAGACACCATCGAGACCCATTTCGCGCTCGGGCAGCTGTTCCGCAAGCGGGGCGAGGTGGAGCGCGCCATCCGCGTCCACAGGGACCTGATCGATCGCCCCAACCTGCGGCGCGACCACCGGGAGCAGGCGCAGTTCGCGCTGGCAGAGGACTACCTGAGTGCCGGCCTGTTCGACCGCGCCGAGACCCTGCTGGCGGAGTTGCGCGGTTCCCCGCGGCAGGGGATCGAAGCGCTGCGCCGCCTGATACGCCTGGCGGAGCTCACCCACGAGTGGGAGCGCGCCATCGAGCTGCACCGCGAGCTGGAGGCGGTGGATCGTACGGCAGCGCGTTCCGGCCGGGTGGCACATTACCTCTGCGAACTGGCCGAGCAGGCCAGGCTTGCCAGGAACCTGCCGCAGGCCATCGCCTGGCTGGACCGGGCCGCACAGGCTCGCCAGGACAGCGTGCGGCTGGCGCTGGTGCGCGCCGCGGTGGCCTCCGACGCCGGCGACCATGAACAGGCCATCCGTTGCTACCAGCGCGTCGCGGAGCGCGAGCCGTCCTTGCTGGTGGATGTCCTGCCACGCCTGTCCGCGGCCTGCCGCGCTGCCGGCCGCGATGCTGATTTCTCGCGGTTCATCGAGGACCTGCTGGCGCAGGATCCACGGGCAGCACGCGCGGTGGCGTTTGCCACCATCCTCGATCCCGGCATCAACGACCCGCGCGCACTGGCCTGCCTCCGGGATTTCATCCGTGCCGATGCCACCCTGCAGGCGCTCGTCGATGGCGAGCGGCTGGCATCGGCGCCCGAGGCCGAGCGGGCGCAGGCCCTGGAGCGGGTGCGCCGGGCGCTGCGCCACATGGCGAGCGCCGGCCGTTCCTACCGCTGCCTCGAGTGCGGCTACGCCAGTGCCAGCCTGCAGTGGCAGTGCCCGGGCTGCGCGGCCTGGGACGTGGTGCGGCCGCGCGTGCGGCTGGCTTTCGAGTCGGGTGATCGCTGAAGCTGTCGCGGCGCCGTGGCCCGCGTTTCCGCTGTTTCACGCATGTTTTCCCGCTGGGATCGTCCTGGTCCGGATCCTAGGCTGTCAGCATCCGCCATGGTGGCGGGTGATACCCCTGCTGACACATCAAGGAGACTGACATGCGAAACTGGCTGATCATCGCCGCGGCGCTGCTGGTGCCTGCCCTGGGGCTGGCCGGGCCCGTCGACCTCAACAGCGCGGATGCCGCCACCCTGGCGCGGGAACTCGACGGCATCGGCCTGGCACGCGCCAAGGCGATCGTCGAATACCGGGAGAAGAACGGCAAGTTCCGCTCCGCCGACGAGCTGCTCAAGGTCAAGGGCATCGGGCCCCAGGTCCTCCAGCAGAACAAGGCCAACCTCCAGCTCCGCGATCCTGCCAGGTAGGCGGCTCCTGCGGGACGGGTGCGGCGCCGGCGGCGCCGTACCCGTCCACAGGCCATGCCCGTCGCGGAATTCGCCCGGGGATTTCGCTAAGATCTTGCGTCCATTCCCAGGCGGATCCAGCAACCATGGCCAGGTTCAAGCCGGTACGAACGGCAGTCTTCCCGGTGGCCGGGCGGGGCACACGCTTCCTGCCCGCTACCAAGGCGATGCCCAAGGAGATGCTGCCTATCGTCGACAAGCCGCTGATCCAGTATGCGGTGGAAGAGGCACTGGCTGCCGGTGCAACACGGCTGGTGTTCATCACGGGCAGCACCAAGCGTTCGATCGAGGACCATTTCGATCGCGATGCGGAACTCGAGCGCGCGCTGGAAGCGGCCGGCAAGCAGCAGCTGCTGGGACTGGTCAGGAACATCCTGCCGAACGGGGTGTCCTGCGTGTACATCCGGCAGGGCGAGCCCCTCGGCCTCGGCCACGCCGTGCTCTGTGCCCGTCCGGCGGTGGGCGACGAGCCGTTCTTCGTGCACCTGCCTGATGACCTGATCCGCGCCCGTACTTCCTGCCTTGCGCAGATGCGCGGGCATTACGAGCAGCATGGCGCGAGCGTGCTGGCGGTGGAGGACGTGCCGGCGGAGAAGACCAGCAGCTACGGCATCGTCGATGCGGACAGCGAGGGCAGGCTGCGCCGGATCGTCGAGAAGCCGGCACCCGACAAGGCACCATCGACCCTGGCGGTGGTGGGCCGCTACCTGCTCACGCCCGCCATCTTCGACATGCTGGAGAATATCGGCCGCGGCGCGGGCGGGGAGATCCAGCTCACCGACGGCATCGCGGCGCTGCTGCGGCAGGAGCCGGTGCACGCCTTCCGCTTCGCCGGCCGGCGTTACGACTGCGGCAGCAAGCTCGGCTACGTGGAGGCCATCGTCGATTTCGCGATGGAGGACCAGGCGCTGCGCGAGTCGCTGAAGGCGCACCTCGCCGCGCATCGCTGAGGCCTGGGCACCGCGGCAGCCGCCGTTGTTTTCCCGCCCGCACCCGGCGGCTTTCGGCGGCCGCGGATGTGGCGCCCGGGCTGAAATTCGGTTATACCAGCCAACAGGACCGGTTCGGGCGCCCTGTCGGACTGCCCGGCGGGCCCGGTTGACTGGGGTTTGTCAGGGGGGGGCAACCATGGGAAAGCAGCAAGCGCCATGCCGTCGCAATGGCATCGTCCAACTGTCTGCAGTCGTCGCCACCGCGCTACTGGTGAGTGTGCCCACGGGCATGGCACTGGCGCAGGTCGACACGATGATCCAGGAGATCGTCGTCACCGCGCGCAAGAAGGCCGAGAACCTGCAGGAGGTGCCGGTGGCCGTCACGGCCTTCACCTCCGACGCCATCGAGAGTGCGGGCATCCGTGACCTCTATGACGTCGCGGAGCTGACACCAGGCCTGTCCTTCTTCAATGCGCAGGGCGAGTTCCTCGCGGTGCCGGTGATCCGGGGCATGGCACCCACGGACATCTTCGGCGAGAACAACGCGGCGATCTTCGTCGATGGCATCTACGTTTCGGGTCGCGAGGGGCTGAACTTCTCCCAGCTCGACCTGGAACGCATCGAAGTGGTCAAGGGGCCGCAGAGCGCGCTGTACGGCCGCAATGCCTTCAGCGGCGCCATCAACTACGTGACGAAGATGCCCTCCGACCAGTTCGGCATGAAGGCGGAGATGACCGGTGGCTCGGATGGCCGGATGGGGGGGCAGGCGGCGATCACCGGGCCCATCTTCTCCGACCAGCTGACCGGGCGCCTGTCGGCGCTCTACGACGAATTCGACGGCACCTATGGCAATCCGCTGGGCCACCAGGACATATCCGGCTACCGCTATCGCAGTGCCCAGGGAACACTGCGCTGGGTGCCGGCGGAAAGCTTCAGCATGACCGGCGCGCTGTACTACTCCAATGACGAGATAGACGACTCGGCGACCACGGCCTACCCGGCCACCTGCCAGAACCGCGTGGATGCCAACCTCAACCTGAAGCGCCTGCAGGACTTCTGCGGCCGGATCCCCAGCATGGACGAGTATGCCGACAGCCTGCGCGGCATCGGCACCCCGTCTGCGCAGTACCTTGCCGATGCGCTGGCCAACGAGTCCATCCCCAAGATCGCGCGCGCACTCGGCGAGGACCGGGACCTCGCGCGGGGCCACCTGACGATCGACTGGGACGTGCTCGGCGGGACGGTCACCGCCCTGACCGGCTATTCCAGAACCACGCAGTCTGCCCTGGTCGATGGCAACCGCAGCCTCGGCGTCGACCTGCCCTTCGTCTTCTGCACCAGCACCACCGACCTCGGTGGCGGGGCCTACACCTGCAACCGCCTCGCTGGCGTGCTCCAGGTCGACCGCCTCACCACTGGGCTGCTGCAGCTCCAGCAGGAGAGCGAGACGCAGGAGATCAGCCAGGAAATCCGCTTCACCAGCGGCCAGGACCAGCCCTTCCGCTGGTCGGCCGGTGCCTACTGGTACGACGTGGATCGAGACGTGCGCGAGCGTGGCGTCGAGGCGACCAATCAGCCGGCGCCCGCCTTCCCGGCCAACCAGTTCGGCCCCATCGTCACGACCTTCCCGATCATCATCGGCGATGCCGCCTTCCGCCCCTGGTTCAAGCCCGGGGGTGATGCCGATCCGCTCGAGCGTCACATCCAGGAGAACCGGGACAATTCCTGGTCGGTCTTCACCTCGGGCGAGATGGATGTGACCGATGCCCTGACGCTCGATGCCCAGCTGCGCTACGGGCATGAGGAAAAGGAAGTGCAGGGGTACCGCTGGGACGAGGTGAATCTCGCCGCTGCCGACCCGCTCCTCAGTGCCCACGACAAGGACAGCTGGGATGCCGTCACCTGGCGGCTGGGCGCAAAGCTCGACGTCTCCCCCGACTGGATGACCTACGCGTCGGTGTCCAGGGGTGAAAAATCCGGCGGCTTCGACGTCGTCAGCGTCAACTATGTCGATCTCAGCTCGGGACTGCTCATCAAGCCCTTCGACGAGGAGAAGCTGCTGGCCACCGAACTGGGCATCAAGGGGCACACGCCCGACGGGCGCATGGCGATCGACATGTCGGTGTACCTCAACAACTGGGATGACGTGGTCATTCCCGAGGTCTACGAGAGCAGCCCCTTCGATGGCCGGGCTTTCCAGACACCGGTGAGCTTCAACGGCAACCTGGGCAACGCGACGATCATCGGCTGGGAAGTGGTGATGGACGTGCAGATCACCGATGACCTGTCCATGCGGCTGAGCGGCTCGCATACCGATGCCACCTGGGACCATGGGACCCGCCAGGCGACGCTGGCGACCTTCCCGGGTTTCCGGCCCGATGACTGCCAGGCGGCGGTGACCAACCCTGCCGCGGAAGCGGACTGCAAGGCCCGCTCCGGCGATATCTCGGGGAACACCATGCTGCGCCAGCCGGAGTGGCAGGCCAGCGCCAGCCTGGATTACCGGCGGCAGCTGTCCGGCGAATGGAGCCTGTTCTCGCGTGCCGACTACAGCTACCAGGGCAAGGTCTACGAGGGCAACAGCAACGACAGCTGGTTGCCGGACCACAGCTACGTGAACCTGACGCTCGGCATCGAATCGGGCCGCTACTCGGTCGAGCTCTGGGGACGGAACGTCTTCAACGACGACAGCCCGATCGCCGCCTATCGGGACGTCTTCTTCACCAATGCCACGGACGTCTACCAGCAGGCGCCGCCATCCTCGACCCCGGACGACTTCTTTCCCTGGCGGCTGACGGTGACGCATCCCCGCCTGGCCACCTGGGGCCTCACGGCGCGCGTGCGCTTCGGCGGGGAGGAACGCTGAATGGGGGGCTGCGTTATCGCAGCGGCAGCAGGAGACTGGCTCCCCGGGCCGGACTCGAACCAGCGACCAATCGGTTAACAGCCGATCGCTCTACCACTGAGCTACCGGGGAGTGGATACCAGACTCATGCTGCGGGGCTTAAGCCCTTGAGAAGCGGGGCGATTCTGTTTTAAGCGGCAGGCCAAGTCAAGGCACCTGTCCGTCGGCCGGGCCAATCAGGCCAGGACGCGGCGCATCCGGCCGATCGCTTCCTTCAGGGTGTCGATACCGCAGGCATACGACAGGCGGAAATGCCCCTGGGCACCGAAGGCCGATCCCGGCACGACCGCGACGTCGGCCTCGCGCAGCAGCAGCTCGCACAGGGCCACGTCATCCGCCAGACCAAGGCGGCGGATGGCTTCGCCCGCATCGGGGAAGGCGTAGAACGCGCCGGCAGCCGGAATGCAGCGCAGGCCCGGGATGGCATCCAGGGCGGCCACGATGTAGTCATGGCGCACGCGAAATGCCTGCGTCATCTCCCGCACGCAATCCTGCCCACCCTCCAGCGCGGCGATGCTGGCAGCCTGGGAGATGCTGCAGGGATTCGACGTGCTCTGGCCCTGCAGTTTCTTCATGGCGGCCACCAGCTTCCGCGGTCCCGCCGCGTAGCCGATGCGCCAGCCCGTCATCGCGTAGCACTTGGAGACGCCATTGATGGTCACCGTGCGATCCGCAAGCGACGGACAGGCCGCCGCGAAGCTCACGAACGGCTCCGGGCCCCAGTAGATGTGCTCGTAGATGTCGTCCGCGCCGATGACGATGTTCGGGTGCTGCTCCAGGACCGCACCCAGCGCCTGCCATTCGGCGCGGCTGTACGCGGCCCCGGTGGGATTGCCCGGGCTGTTGAGGAACAGCAGCCGCGTGCGTTCGGTGATGGCGGCCTGCAGCGCGCGCGGCGTGATGCGGAATCCGTCGGCGAGACTGGCATTGACCATCACCGGCTCGGCGTCCGCCAGCCGGACCATGTCGGGATAGGACACCCAGCAGGGCGCCGGGATGATGGCTTCGTCACCCGGATTCAGCACGGCCATGGCCAGGTTGAAGCAGGACTGCTTGGCGCCCGAGGAGGCGATGACCTGCTCCGGCGCGAATTCCAGGCCGTTCTCGCGCCGGAACTTGCCGATGATGGCAGCCTTCAGTGCCGCCGATCCCTCGACCGGCGTGTAGCGCGTCAGGCCGCTGCCGATGGCCTCGATGGCGGCGGCACGGACGTGGGCCGGCGTGTCGAAGTCCGGCTCCCCGGCGCTGAGGTCGATGATCGGACGGCCCTGGCTGCGCAGCTCCGTGGCCAGCGCGCTGGTGGCCATGGTGGGTGAGGGCCTGGCGCGTTGCAGGCGCTGGGAAACTGATAGGCTCAACGGCTGATCCCCGGCAATCCGGCCGATACGAGGCGGCTGCAGATACTAAGGTATCCCCCTGCGGCAACCAAGGGCGCACATGGACAGGTTCGAGTTGACGACAGCGCTGCGGCCAGCGGGAGACCAGCCCGAGGCCATTCGCGCTCTGGTGGCCGACATCGAGGCCGGGCTCGCCAGGCAGACGCTGCTCGGCGTCACCGGATCGGGCAAGACCTTCACCATGGCCAACGTCATCGCCGCGATCCAGCGTCCGGCGATGATCCTCGCACCCAACAAGACCCTGGCGGCGCAGCTCTACGGCGAGATGCGGGAGTTCTTCCCGCGCAATCGCGTCGAGTACTTCGTCTCCTACTATGACTACTACCAGCCCGAGGCCTACGTGCCGTCCACCGATACCTACATCGAGAAGGACGCATCGATCAATGCCCACATCGAGCAGATGCGGCTCTCGGCCACCAAGTCGCTGCTGGAACGTGCCGACGCCATCATCGTCGCCACGGTCTCCTCCATCTACGGCCTCGGCGATCCGCAGGCCTACCTGAGCATGGTGCTGCACCTCTCGCGTGGCCATCGCGTCGACCAGCGCGACCTGCTGCGTCGCCTCGCGGAGATGCAGTACACGCGCAATGACCTCGAGCTGTCCCAGGGCAGCTACCGGGTGCGTGGCGAGATCCTCGACGTGTTCCCCGCGGATTCGGAGCGCCAGGCGGTGCGCGTCGCGCTGTTCGACGACGAGATCGAGTCGCTCACCTGGTTCGACCCGCTGACCGGCGAGCAGGGCGAGTCCGTGCCGCGCCTGACGCTGTTCCCGAAGACCCACTACGTGACGCCGCGCGACATCATGCTGCGCGCCGTGGAGCAGATCCGCGAGGAGCTGCGCGAGCGCCTGGCGGTGCTTCGCCAGGCGGGCAAGCTGCTCGAGGCGCAACGGCTGGAGCAGCGCACGATGTTCGACCTCGAGATGATCAACGAGGTCGGCTATTGCAACGGCATCGAGAACTACAGCCGCTACCTCTCGGGGCGCCAGCCCGGGGAGCCGCCGCCCTGCCTGTTCGACTACCTGCCGCGCAATGCACTGCTGATCGTCGACGAGAGCCATGTGACCATCCCGCAGCTGGGCGGCATGTACCGTGGCGACCGCTCGCGGAAGGAGACGCTGGTGGAGTACGGCTTCCGCCTGCCATCGGCTCTGGACAACCGCCCGCTGCGCTTCGACGAATTCGAGCGCATCGCGCCGCAGACCGTGTATGTCTCGGCGACGCCTGGTCCGTACGAGCGCCGCGAATCGCAGGCCGTGGTGGAGCAGGTGGTGCGGCCGACCGGGCTGCTGGATCCGGAAGTTCTGGTGCGCGCCGCCGCCACGCAGGTGGATGACGTGCTGTCGGAGATCAACCGCCGGGTGGCCGACGACGAGCGCGTGCTGATCACCACGCTGACCAAGCGCATGGCGGAGGACCTGACCGACTTCCTGCAGGAGCATGGCGTGCGGGTGCGCTACCTGCACTCCGACATCGAGACCGTGGAGCGCACGGAGATCATCCGCGACCTGCGCCTCGGCCGCTTCGACGTGCTGGTCGGCATCAACCTGCTGCGTGAGGGCCTCGACATGCCGGAGGTCTCGCTGGTGGCGATCCTCGATGCCGACAAGGAAGGGTTCCTGCGCTCGGAGGGATCGCTGATCCAGACCATCGGCCGGGCGGCACGCAACGTCCGCGGCACCGCCATCCTCTATGCGGACCGCGTCACGGGTTCCATGGAGCGGGCAATGGCCGAGACCAACCGCCGGCGCGCCCGGCAGCTGGCCTACAACGAGGCCCACGGCATCGTCCCGGCCAGCATCCGCAAGGACGTGCGCGACATCCTCGAGGGTGCGCGCAGCGAGCCGGCCCGCGGCAGGGGCCGCGAGCGTCGGCGGGTGGCCGAACCGGCCGCGCCGGACTACGCCAGCCTGGGTCCCGCGGGCACGGCGCAGGAACTGCGCCGGCTGGAGAAGCGCATGCACGAGCATGCCCGCAACCTGGAATTCGAGCAGGCCGCCCGGCTGCGGGACCAGATCGCGGCGCTGCGTGAGCAGGGGCTGGGACTGCCCCCGTCGCGCCAGGCGGGCTGAGTGCCTTGCGGCGGGGGCGGCCGATTGGGTATCGTTGCGCCTCCGTGGCCGCCTGCCGGCGGCCCGAATGCCCACAGGCGCGTAGCTCAGCGGTTAGAGCACTTGCTTGACATGCAAGGGGTCGGTGGTTCGATTCCACTCGCGCCTACCATTCCAGCGTACAGCCCCGAAGGCCACCGATGCCCGTCGTTACCCTGCCCGATGGCAGCACCCGCAGCTTCGATCACCCGGTCACGGTGGCCGGGGTGGCCGCCGCCATCGGCCCCGGCCTGGCACGCGCCGCGCTGGCGGGCCGCGTCGATGGCCGGCTGGTCGATACCTCGTTCCGCATCGACGGCGATGCGCGCGTCGCCATCGTCACCGACAAGGACGCCGACGGTCTCGAGGTCATCCGGCATTCCACCGCGCACCTGCTGGCGCAGGCGGTCAAGGCGCTGTTCCCCGCCGCGCAGGTGACCATCGGCCCGGTGATCGAGGACGGCTTCTACTACGACTTTGCCTTCGAGAGGCCCTTCACGCCCGAGGACATCGCCGCCATCGAGGCGAAGATGAAGGAGCTGGCCAGGGCCGACCTGCCCGTCAGCCGGCGCGTGCTGCCGCGCGATGAGGCCGTCAGGGTCTTCAGCGACCTCGGCGAGAAGTACAAGGCGGAGATCATCGCCGGCATCCCGGCAGGCGAGGAGATCGGCCTCTACGGGCAGGGCGACTGGTTCGACCTCTGCCGCGGCCCGCACGTGCCGTCCACCGGCAAGCTCAAGGCGTTCAAGCTGATGAAGGTGGCCGGCGCCTACTGGCGGGGTGACTCGCGCAACGAGATGCTCCAGCGCATCTACGGTACCGCCTGGCCGGACGAGAAGTCGCTCAAGGACTATCTGCACCGTCTCGAGGAGGCCGAGAAGCGCGACCACCGCCGCATCGGCCGCGAGCTCGACCTGTTCCACTTCCAGGAAGAAGCGCCCGGCGCCGTCTTCTGGCACCCGAAGGGCTGGACGCTGTTCCAGCAGCTCATCGGCTACATGCGCGAGCGCCAGCGCGAGGCCGGCTACGTCGAGGTCAACACGCCGGAGATCATGGACCGCAGCCTCTGGGTGCAGTCGGGGCATGTGGAGAAGTTCGGCGAGAACATGTTCATGACCCAGACCCCCGACGAGCGGGTCTACGCCATCAAGCCGATGAACTGCCCGGGCCACATCCAGGTGTTCAACCAGGGGCTGAAGAGCTACCGGGACCTGCCGTTGCGGATCTGCGAGTTCGGCAAGGTCCATCGCTACGAGCCCTCCGGTGCGCTGCACGGCCTGATGCGGGTGCGCGCCTTTACCCAGG
>JAANMV010000678.1_pt1 | contig 41509 bp, 35 predicted proteins | sample 7279661 | NCBI WGS metagenome assembly JAANMV01 (sample SAMN14094540, study PRJNA606508) | bioreactor metagenome | isolation source: A lab-scale SPAN reactor treating ammonium-rich wastewater day 121 | place: Ireland: Galway | collected 2017-05-16
AGGCGTACACCGGCTGCCCGGTGCGCGCGGTCCAGTCCCGGAGCGGTTCCAGGCGGGCCAGCGCCTCGGCGGCACTCAGGGGACTGGTGCGCGACTGCACGAGACCCCCGTAGGCCAGGGCGTCCAGGGCGACGATCAAGGGCCCCTGCTGCGGCTGGGCCTGCCACCAGGCGCCCAGCCGGGCCGGGTCGGCGCCGTGCGAGGCGTTGCCGAGCAGGGCGGCGTCTGGCACGCGCGGCTGCCCACCGGGCAGGCCGGCGATGAGGGCCGGCAGAACGCGGTTTGCCGGGCGGGAATCCAGCGGGATCAGCGTCTGCGCCGGAGCGGCAGACGCCAGCAGGAAGGCCAGCAGGAAAGCGGGACGCATATCCGGGAGGCTACGGGCCCCTCATGGCAATGCGGTGATGAGTCCCGTTGCGGCGGCGCAGGAGGAACGCCACACGAATCCGCCGGCCTGTCAGCGGCCGGCGGTGCACGAAGCAGAGACTCAGGGAAATCGCAGATCGGGGACGGGTCCGCCACCGGTGATGCAGCAGTCGTCCTGGGCGGAGACGACGGAACCAACCGAGAGGGCGGGAATAAGGATGCACAGAACGACGAGGATGCGGCGCAGGGTGGGCTTCTTCATGTGGTCTCCTGGTTGGTCGTGTGGGGATTTGATGAGAGATTACCCGCCGTGGGGTTAAGCAGCGGATAACTGGGGTCCCGGGCGACGAGGGCGTGCGCCGTCTGCCTTCGACTGCTGCCGGACTGGGCCGGCGGCGCCGCCTGACCGGGGACGTCCGGCGCGCGTCCAGGGTCAGCCCTCCCGGGAGAAGCCCACCGCCTGTTGGAACTCACGGTCAAGCTGCTCAGCCAGTTGAGGCAGCCTGGCCTTCCGGAAGGCCTGGTCCGCGGCCGCCCACGCCGATTCAAGGAGGGGGTTGATTCGCGTGGCCTGCAGGTACGCCTCGGCAGCCGCCAGGGGCTGCGTCGCCTCGAGGTGCTGCCCGAGCACCATCGCCAGGTTCGCGGCGGCGGCGTCCAGACTGTCCCGTAAGGTTGCCGCCCATTCCTCCTGGGCGTCCGGCAGGAACGGGCCGCCATAGGTGCGCAGGGCCGGTTGCAGGTCCGCCTGCCCCAGGTCACCCAGCGGCCGCTGCAGCGCCCGCAGATCCAGGTGAAGCTCAAGGTCCGCGTGCAGCTGATAACGCCCGCCCCGGAACACCACCGCCGACTCGCCAGGCGGCAACTGGTGATCCAGGGCGTCCCGGATGGCGAGCAGCGCCTGTTTGAAGTACGACACCAGTTCCGAGCGGGCCTGCCCGTCCCACAACGCGGTGATGAGTTCATCCCGCGTGCTCGGGCCGTGGACCGCAAGGTACGTCAGGAGCGACCTGGATTTGCTCAGGCGCAGGTGCACCAGCTGCCCGTTGAGCCGCACCTCGAACTGACCCATGGTCCGCACCGCCAGCACCGGACGGGCACGTTCCGTCAGCTGCGGCAACTGCCGTCCTCCCACCCCCACCTCGGCGCAGGCGGCATACAGCGGGCGGATCAGGTCCATGTCGAGATGCAGCACCCCCGCCCCTCCCACCGACGCCAGCGCGGCCAGCAGGGGGGCGGCTGCGGCCGCGGCGGGCACGCCCTGCTGCCAGTCCAGCCAGGCCAGGAACGCCAGGGCCCGGAGGCGGAACCCGTCGAGCAGCGCCACGCCCTGCACAACCTGGGCGAACCGGGCCCGCGCCGCACCGGGCCGCTGCTCCTGCACGTCCAGCAGACCGAGGTAGAACGAGCGGGTCACCTCGTCGAACTCGGTGACGCTGCGCAGCCGCTCGACCTGCCGCGCGAAGCTCTGCCAGTCCCGCTTTCCGGCCCGCCACAGGATCTCGTTCTCCAGGGCGGCGGCGACCATGCTGTGCCGGTCCGTGGAGTGCCTCTGCTGCTCCTCCCGCATCTGGCCGAGGTGCCGTTCGGCCTGGTCAAAGCGCGCCGACAGCAGGTGCAGTTCCCCCAGGATCAGGTGCGCCACCACGATCCGCTGATCCTGGTCGTGCCCCGCGACCTTCACCACGTCGCCGATCAACGCCAGGCTCTCGCGTTCCTGATCCTGAAAGTAGAGGCGGTAGGCCAGGTCGAGTTTGAGGGCCAGGCCCTCGCTGCGGATGCCCAGCAGGTCATACAGCCGCAGCGCTTCGCGGGCGTGGCGTTCCTGCGCCTCGAAATCGTCCAGGGCAGCGTGAATGCCCTGCGCGAAGTACAGGGCGCGGGCACGGCAGCGCAGTTCCGCTACCGGAATGTCCTGCAGCACCGCGCCAATCAGCTCGGCCGCCGCGGCAGGCTGCCCGGTCTCCACCAGGCCACGCGCCTCCGAGCACCGCAACCACCACCGGGTGAACTCGTCAGGGCCGGCCTTCAACCCTTCACGGGCGAAGCTCACCCTGGCCGGAGCTTCGCGTCGCCGCCCGGCGAGGAGACTGCGGACCAGATGCACGCGGGCGTCGGTCTCGCCCGCGGCGCGGAGTGCCAGCAACTCCGCGCGGTCGGTCTCGCCGCACTCCAGCAGGGCCAGCATCAGTTGCCCCTCCTGCCGCGCTGAACGCCCGGTCATGGCCTCGAGCTCCTCAGCCAAAGCCCGGAACTGTCCGTCACGTTCCAGCTGGTCCAGCTTCGAGGTGGCGTCGGGACAGGCCGCTCCCGGGACGCTGGCATCGGCGTCCTGCAGCGTCAGGCGAACGAACCAATCCCCGCCGCGGCCGCGCGTGATCCTCCCTCCACCGCACCGGGCCGCGGTGCGGAGTCGGTGGCGCTGGTAGTTTCCCAGCCGCACCGGCAGTTCCAGCCGTCCTCTGACGGTCCAGAGGCTCACCACTTCCGCCTGCGAATAGACTTTCAGGCTGCGGGCATCCAGCCAGTACCCGTCCATCTTCAGTCCCCCACGAGACCAGCCCCGGGCCTCGGTGACCTGCCGCAGGACCATGCCGCGCACCGACGCCGGCAGGGCCCCAAAGCCTTCAAGTTCCTCGGCCAGCTCCTCGGCGCCCTGGGCGGGTGCGCGCCGGGCACGTTTGAGCAGGGCGTTGCCCAGTCTGGCGACGGTGTCACGCGTGAACTCCAGCGTTTCCAGGTCATGGTCACTCAGGACAAAGGTGAGGCGCAGCTCGGACATGGTCTCCTTTCAACATTCGGGTTGACAACGGGAAAAAGTCGACTGGGAGAGAACGTCTGGGCCAAAGGACCTCGGGGCAGCGGGCGCCTTCAGTCGCCTGACTGATCGTGACCATGCAGTGGAGCGCTGCGGAAGGTGGGTATTCCCCCAAGATTAACCGATGTTCACGGACACTGGCGAAGCTTCAGCTCCCAGGTGCCGTCCTGCGGCGCTGAGCCACTGCTCCCGGCCGCTTCCTGACTCATTCACCCCAAGGAGAGACATGCGTTACATCGTCGGCATTGTCACCGCCGCCCTCGCGCTGACTGCGTGCGGCAGCAGTCCACCCAGTCCGGAGGCCAAGGCCCCCCCGGCGTCCCGGCCCGCCCAGACGCTGATCATCGGGAAGCCCAGTGCGCAGGCGCAGCGCCTGCCAGGTGGCGCCCTGATCGAGCAGGCTCCCGCGCTGCAGGCCCAGATGCTCCCCATCGACGCAGAGGTCGACGCGGACGGCATTCAGGTGCCGATCTATTCCACGGACCCCGCGGCCCAGCAACTGCTCACGGCCGCCCCCGGCGATCACCTGATCAGTGCCCCCACCACCGAGGCACCCTACGGCTTCGTGCGTGAAGTGACCTCCGTGACCGATGACGGCGCGTACCGCACCCTGTCCACGGTCGAATCCAGCCTGGAAGAAAGCGTCTCAGACCTGGAAATCGCCGAAGACTACGCGATTCCCACCGCCAGTCTGCAGAGCATCCAGATGGCGGACGGCACCGTCCACACCCTGAGCCCCAGCGATTTCCTGCCGGACGGCGTGGTCTCCCAGAACCTTCAGCCTCAGGGCACCTTCAACATTGCCGGAGTGAACAAGAGCTTCGACGAGACCATCGCGACCTGCGGCGAAGGCAAGATCAAGCTCACCGGTTCCCTGGCCGCCAACCTGCAAGGCTTCTTCAACGTCAGCATCAGCTGGTTCAGCCTGAAGAAAGCCGAAGCAGGCGTCCTGCTCAGTGAAAAGGCGAACGTTACCCTGGACGCCACCTGCCAGTGGAGCTTCAGCAAGGAAGTGCTGCTGATGACCCTGCATTACAACACCTTCGTGATCTGGGCGGGCCCGGTGCCCGTCGTCATCACGCCCACGGTGGAGCTGTACGCCGGAGCGAACGGTCAGATCACCGCCCAGGTTGTGTACAAGGTCGAACAGACCGCCAGTGGCAAGTACGGGGTGGGCTGGTACAAGGGTGAAGGCTTCAAGGCCATCAACACCACCTCGCACAGCTTCACCCACTCCATGACCATCAACGGTTCCGGGCGCCTGCGCGGCTGGGTGGGTGCGAAGGCAGGCTTCACCTTCTACGGGTCCGCGTTCGCGTACGGCTACCCGAAAGCTTTCCTGGAAGGCAACGTCACCTACGCCAACAGCGCGTTCAGCTACTGCCTGGACGCCGGCATGGACCTGAGTGTGGGCGCGCGACTGCGGGTCCTCGGGAAGACTCTGGGTGAATGGACCAAGCAGGTCGGGGAAGTGCGCAAGAGCCTCGCCTGCGGCACCACGGCCGGTGGAACGCCGCCTCCTCCGCCTCCTCCGCCCCCGCCCCCGCCGCCTCCCGAAGATCCGTATCCGAACCCCGGCTGCAGACTGCCGGTGCATGGTACAGACCGCATCATGCCCTGCTGAAGGGCGTCCCACCCCGCAAAGGGTGGGATTTTTGCTGCCCACCAGCCGTTCCGGGTGTGGTGGGCTGTGTCAGGGCGCGCCTGGTGAAACCCAACGGCTCCACGGCCCGGTACCGACTGCCGGGGCCAGCCCCCTGGACCCGCGCCGGCGCCCCTGTCGCCCGGCGGTCAGTTCCCGGGCTGCGGGGCCGACTCGAACGCCAGGTACAGCCGCGCGAGGAGTTCCGGGTCGCTCAGGCGACCGCCCAGGGCGTCCTCGGCGCGGCGCAGCCGGTAGCGGAGGGTGTTCAGGTGAATGCCCTGTTGCGCGGCGAGGTCGGCGAGCGGGCCCCGGTGCGTGAGGTAGGCGCGCAGGGTGCTTTCGGCGCGGCCGCCGTCGTTCAGGGCGGCGAGCTGCCCCTGCACCTGACGGGCCAGGACGTCCAGGCGGCCTTCGGACAGCAGGGCGAACAGCGGGTCCATGCCGTGAAAGGGCGTGTACCCGCGCGCAGCCCGGGTGGCGGCCAGCGCCTGACGCGCCTGCCCGTACGCGGAGCGGACCTCATGCACCACGCCGCGCACGCCCACCTCGTGCCGACTGCTGACCCCCAGGCGGACGTCCTGCGCAGTGGAGGAGGTCAGGGCCTCGTGCAGTTCGCGGCCTTCCGCGCCGAGGCTCAGGGTGGACCACAGCCACACCGCCTGCCCGCCCCGCACGGTGGAGTACCCGCTGAGGCGCCGCTCGGTGAGATACCCCTCGCCGACGGCGGCGAGTACGTCCAGGGCGTCTTCGCGCGCCGTCAGGGAGGCCGGGCCGGCGCTGACGCGCTCAGGCAGGGAGGCGACCGCCACCGCGAACACCTCCCCGCCCAGGTCGGCGTGGTCGTTCAGGCCGGACAGCAGGGATTCAAGCACGCGTTCCTTCACGCGCCGTCTTGCCGCGCCGGCCGCGGCCGCCTGCAGCCGGGACAGCAGGGCGTACTCGGTGAACACCGGCGTCAGCGCCTCCCAGGGGTCCGGCAGGGCCAGCACGAGCGCGCCGACCTGCCGTTCGCGGTGCGCGAGGCGGTGCGTGACCGCGTGCCGGGCGTACGTGCCGGCCGAGGCCACGTGATCCCCCCAGCTGGCCCGCAGCTCCGCGAACCCCCCCGTCCAGGCGTGAATGAGCGTCACCAGGGCCTGCTCCGGCTGGGCGCTCATCACGGCGTCCCGCAGGGCCTCAAGCAGCAGGGGCAGGCCCGGCCAGTCCAGAGCCTCGCGCGCCGCCTGCCCGCCGGCGACGCGCACCACGTCCCGCGCGGCCGGTTCCGGACAGCGGGCCAGGGCCTCGTTTATGGACCGCAGCGGGTGGTCAGGCTCCTGCGGGTCCAGGCCCAGGGCGCGGCGTACGTCGTTCAGGCGGGGCATGGTGCAATACTACAAAATCAGCGGTTTCACTTGTGAATTTCAACAAAAGTTCGGGAGACCGGCCGTCTAGGATGAGCGGAACCCACAACCGCTGCCTGGCCTCAGGCCCGCGCAGCCGAAGGAGACCGCATGAAGTACGCCCGATTCATCGCCGGGGGCCGCAACCTGCAGGGCCACATCGAAGGCGGCCGGCTCATCGACGCGGCCGGCGTCGCCCACGATCCCGACGCCGTGCAGTTCCGCCTGCCGGTGGATCCGCCCAAGGTCATCGCCCTGGCCCTGAACTTCAACGACCACGCCGGCGAACTGGGCCTCACGCAGCCCAAGGAACCCGCGCTGTTCTGGAAACCGAACACCACCCTGCTCCCTCACCGGGGCAGCGTCATCTACCCCCGCGGCGCGGAATTCATGCACTACGAGGTGGAACTCGGCGTGATCATCGGCCGGGACGCCCGGCGCGTGAAGGCCAAGGACGCCATGGACTACGTCGGCGGGTACACCATCGGCAACGACCTGGTGGTCCGCGACTACGTCACGAACACCTTCCGCCCCCCCATGCGCGGCAAGGGCTGGGACACCTTCGGGCCGCTCGGGCCCTACTACGTCACCGCTGACGAGATCAAGGACCCCCACGACCTGAAGCTCACCGCGTACGTGAACGGCGAACTGCGGCAGGAAGGCAGCACCCGCGACATGATCTTCGGGATTCCCGAACTGATCGAGCACATCTCGCGCTTCATGACCCTCCAGAAAGACGACGTGATCCTGACCGGCACGCCCAAGGGCATCAGCCACGTGCACCCCGGTGACGTGATGCGCCTGCAGGTCGAGGGCCTCGGGGAACTCGTGAACGACATCGTCGAGGAAGACGAGGGCGCCGAACCCATCACCGGGAAGGAAAGCAAGGAAGGAGAGTGGGACGGACGGTGACCCCCCACAGGCCGTCAGGGAACCGGGGCCAGACCCTCATGCGGGCCGCGCAGGCTGGGCGCATGAGGAAACGACTGACCGGCCTGCTTGTCCTGACCGCCCTGGGCGCCGCCCTGTCCGCCTCCGTGGGATTTGTCGAACAGTCCAGCATGCGCGTGGGCACGACGACCACCCCACTGAAGGCCTGGTGCGACGCGCCGCAGGGCGTGGTTGCCCTTGGGGCGTTCGTCATCCCGGGCACCGGTGCGGCGTCCGGCGTGACCGGCCTGACCGTGTGGCCCAAGACCCGCGGCGGCCTGGGAAGCCCGGAGGCCGCGCAGGTTCGCTGGGGCCCCTCGGACGCCGGTGCTGGAAACGTGTACTGGCCGCTGACCGTGCTGGACGGCGCCCGCAAGGGCCAGGCAGGGTTCCTGCACACCAGCAACGTCGAAAACGTGCAGGACCCCGCCTACCGCATGACGCACGTCAACGAGATCAAGCTCGGCGGGGACGTGTACCGCTGCCGGTACGTGCCGCAGGCCGCGTTCCTGGGCGTGACTGCAAAACGCACCGTGATCGTCTGGGACAACGGCCGGACGGCCACGTACGCCACCCGCAACTTCGACGGCACGCCTGGCGTGTCCGTCACCGGCGGAAAACGAATCGATTTCGGCACCGAAACCGGCTGGGGCTACGAATTCACCACGCCGGACGGCTACCGCTACACCGTCGCGCAGGGTGACTTCGTGCCCAACCCTCACATGCGCCTGGTCGTGTTCAAAGGCGGGAAGACCGCGCTGTACGAGCCGTTCGTGGCCTACACCGTCAGCCGGCCCGCCACGGACTGACCCCACACCACAAGGAGCCTCATGACCATCCCGACCCAATCCCCGGCCACCCAGCAGAACCATGACCTGGCCGCGCAACTGCGCGACAGCCGCCTGGAACCCGGCCTGAAGCACTTCATCGGCGGGCAATGGGTCGCCGGTCAGGCCGGCCGCACCTTCGACGCGCACTCGCCCGTGGACAACAGCCTCCTGGTGCAGGTCGCCGAAGGGGACGCCGGCGACATCAACCGTGCCGCGCAGGCCGCGCACGACGCCTTCCAGACCTGGCGGGAGGTGGGCGGCGCCGAACGCCGCAAGATCCTGCACCGCATCGCCGACCTGATCGAGAAACGCAGTCAGGAGATCGCGGTGCTCGAAAGCCTGGACACCGGGCAGGCGATCCGCTTCATGAAGTCCGCCGCGGCGCGTGGCGCGGAGAACTTCCGCTTCTACGCCGACCGCGCCCCTGCCGCCGGTGACGGCCAGAGCCTGCCCACCACCGGCTTTCTGAACTACAGCCTCCGCCAGCCGATCGGGCCGGTGGGCGTGATCACCCCGTGGAACACGCCGTTCATGCTCAGCACCTGGAAGATCGCCCCGGCCCTGGCGGCCGGCTGCACGGTGGTGCACAAACCCGCCGAGTGGAGCCCGGTGAGCGCCACCCTGCTCGCCGAGATCATGGACGAGGCCGGACTACCGAAGGGCGTGCACAACCTCGTGCACGGCTTCGGGGAGACCGCCGGCAGGAGCCTCACCGAGCACCCGCTGATCAAGGCGGTGGCATTCGTGGGCGAGACGACCACCGGCAGCCACATCATGCGCCAGGGCGCCGACACCCTGAAACGCGTGCACTTCGAACTGGGCGGCAAGAACCCGGTCGTGGTGTTCGACGACGCCGACCTCGACAAGGCCCTGGACGCCGTGGTGTTCATGATCTACAGCCTCAACGGCGAACGCTGCACCAGCTCCAGCCGCGTGCTGATCCAGCAGGGCATCTACGACGAGTTCACGAAGCGCATCGCCGCGCGCGCCGCGAACATCCGCGTCGGCGACCCCCTCGACCCCGACACGGAAGTCGGGCCGCTCGTTCACCCCCGCCACTTCCAGAAGGTCATGTCGTACTTCGACAAGGCCAGGGAGGAAGGCGCCACCATCGCCGAGGGCGGCGTGCGCGTGGGGGACACCGGCAACTTCGTGCGCCCCACGCTGTTCACCGGGGCCCGCAACGACATGGCCATCGCGCAGGAGGAGATCTTCGGACCGGTCCTGACCGCCATTCCCTTCCAGGACGAGGCCGAGGCCCTGCGCCTGGCCAACGACGTCGCCTACGGTCTCGCCGGTTACCTCTGGACGAACGACCTGACGCGCGCGCACCGTTTCGCGCACGGCCTGGAAGCCGGGATGATCTGGGTGAACAGCGAGAACGTCCGCCACCTTCCCACCCCCTTCGGCGGCGTAAAGAACAGCGGCATCGGCCGGGACGGCGGAGATTACAGCTTCGAGTTCTACATGGAAACGAAGAACATCGCCATCTCGCTCGGGACGCACAAGACCGCGAGACTCGGTGCGGGCGCGCCTCCCGCCGTCACCGCGAAGGAGGTGGAGGGGTGAAGCCCCACCGCGTGCTGCTCACCGGCGCGGCCGGCGAGATCGGCACGGCGCTGCGCGAGCAGTTGCGCGGCCGCTTTCCGGTGCTGCGCCTCACGGACGTGCGCGACATGCCGGAGGCGCGTCCCGGTGAGGAGGTCATGCCGGCCGACCTGACCGACCTCGCCAGCGTGCAGGCCGTGATGCAGGACGTCGATGCCGTGATCCACCTGGGCGGCATCGCCAACGAGCACACCTACGAGCAGATCCGGACCGTGAACATGGACGGCACCTACCACGTCCTCGAAGCGGCCCGGCGCGCGGGCGTGAAGCGGGTCGCGTTCGCGTCCAGCATCCACACCGTCGGACATTATCCCCGCACCGAGACGATCTCCCCGGCCGTGCCGGTCCGCCCGGACACCTTCTACGGCGTGAGCAAGGTGTTCGGCGAGGCGCTGGGCCGCCTGTACTGGGAGCGGCACGGCCTGGAGTTCGTGGGCGTGCGCATCTGCTCCTTCCAGGCCCGCCCGCAAGACCGCCGGCACCTGTCCACCTGGCTCTCCCCGCGTGACGCCGCGCAGCTGTTCGAGAAGGCCGTCACCGCCCCGGACGTCGGGTACCTGATCGTGGCCGGCATCAGCGGCAACGCCCGGCGCTGGATGAGCCCTGAGGGCTGGGACCTGCTCGGCTACGACCCGCAGGACGACGCCGAAACGTATGCCGCCGAAGTGGAGTCCATTCACGGCGACTCCACTGACCTCACCGAGCAGCGGCAGGGCGGCGTGTTCGTGGACCCCGCCTACACCGGCCTGGCCGCCGACCCCACCCCCTGACCCCCACCCCCCCGCTTCACCTCAAGGAGGCCCCATGACCACCCACGTCACCCAAGGCAGCGCCATTGTCCCCATGCACACTGAAGGCAGGGGCGTGATCACCGGGCAGCAGTTCCTGGAGCGCCTGCGCAAGAGCCCCCCGAACCTGTTCATCGACGGGCAGCAGGTCCAGGACCCCACCACGCACCCCGCCACGAAAAACATGGCCGCCAGCCTGGCGGGCCTGTACGACATGCAGTTCGACCCGGCCACCCGGGATCAGGTCACGTACGAGGACGGCGAGCACCGCTACGGGATGGCCTTCATGGTGCCCCGCACGAAAGAGGACCTGCGCCGCATCGGCGAGTCGCACCGCATCCGCGCGAACTACGGCCTGGGCTTCCTGGGCCGCGCGCCCGACTACATGAACACCAACCTGATGGCCGCCGGGATGGGCGCGGAGTACTTCGCGCAGTGCCAGCCTGAGGGCGACCACAAGGTGGACTTCGCGGGGAACATGCGCCGGTACTACGAGTTCGTGCGCGACAACGACCTGTGCCTCACGCACGCCCTGACCAACCCCCAGGTGAACCGCGCGAAGATGGCGTCCGAGATGCCCGACCCGTACATCGCCCTGGGCATCGTGGAGGAGAACGACCAGGGCGTGGTCCTGCGCGGCGCGCGCATGATGGCCACCCTACCCATCGCGGATGAACTGCTGGTGTTCCCCAGCACCGTCCTGAAGGAGAACGCCGACAAGAGCCGGTACGCGATGGGCTTCGCGGTGCCGTGTAACGCCCCGGGCCTGAGCTTCCAGTGCCGCGAGCCGATCGACGTGGGCCGCCCCACCGAGGACCACCCGCTCGCCAGCCGCTTCGACGAGCAGGACGCCTTCGTGATCTTCGACGACGTGCTGATCCCCTGGGAGCGCGTGTTCCTGCTGTACGACGTGAACCTCGCGAACAAGGCGTACGCCGGCACGGACGCCGTGCTGCACATGGCCTACCAGGTCGTGAACCTGAAGATCGCCAAGACCGAGGCATTCCTGGGCACCGCGCAGAGCATCGTGAACGCCATCGGGTCCGGCGGGTTCCAGCACGTGCAGAGCAAGATCGCCGAGATCATCATCATGCTGGAGATCATGAAGGCCCTGGAGGTCGCGGCCGTGGAGGGCGCCACCCTGAACCGGTACGGCGTGATGACCCCGGCCCGCGGGCCGCTGGACGCCGCGCGCAACTACTACCCCGGCGTGTACGCCCGGTTGCCGGAACTGCTGCAGTACCTGGGCGCCTCGGGCATCATCATGATGCCCAGCAAGGCCGACCGTGAGGGCCCGCTCGGACCGCAGATCGACAAGTTCCTGCAGGCCGGGAACGCCACCGCCGAGGAGCGCCTCAAGCTCTTCCGTCTCGCCTGGGACATGAGCATGAGTGCGTTCGGCGGCCGGCAGTCGCTGTACGAGAAGTTCTTCTTCGGCGACCCGGTCCGCATGCACAGCGCGCTGTACGAGGTGTACGACAGCAGCGAGTACGTGGGCCGCATCAAGGCGTTCCTGAACCGCAAGGACGGGGCGCAGTGAGCGCCGCGGACGTCATCCGCATCGCGCAGGCGGTCTTCACGGTCCGCGACCTGCCGGCCAGCCGGGACTTCTACGTGAACCTGCTCGGCATGAACGTCCTGCACGAGGAAGCTGGCGCGCTGTACCTGCGCGGCGTCGAGGACCGCGAGTGGACCCTGAAACTCGAGCAGGCCCGTCCCGGCGAGGAACCCCGCGTGCGGCACCTCGGGTACCGCGTCCGTGACGAGCAGTCCCTGGACGCCCTGGTGCAGCTCGCCGAAGAACAGCAGCTCCCGTACCGCTGGGAGGAGGAACTCGACCGGCCCCGCATGCTGCGCCTGCAGGACCCCTTCGGGATTCCGGTGGCCTTTTACCACCAGGTCAAGACGCACCCGTGGCTGCTGCAGGACTACCACCTGCACCGCGGCGGCGGCCTGCAGCGCGTGGACCACTGCAACGTGCGCGTGCCGGACGTGAAGGCCACCATGGACTGGTACGCCGAGCACCTGGGCTTCCGCCTCAGCGAGTACACCGTGGACGAGCAGGACCAGTGGTGGGCGGCGTGGATTCAGCGCCGCGGCGGCGTGCACGACTTCGCGCTCACGAACGGCCCGGGCCCGTGCCTGCACCACTGGGCGTACTGGATGCCGGATATTGGCAGCATCATCCGCACCTGCGACATCCTCGCCGGCGCCCGGCAGCCGGAACGCATTGAGCGCGGCCCGGGCCGGCACGGGGTCAGCAACGCCTTTTTCCTGTACGTCCGCGATCCGGACGGGCACCGCATCGAGCTGTACACCAGTGACTACATCACCGTGGACCCGGACTTCGAACCGATCCGCTGGCTGCGCGATGACCCCCGCCGCCAGACGCTGTGGGGCGCCAAGACGCCGCGCAGCTGGTTCGAGGAGGCCAGCCCCATGGAGGCCTTTGACGGCGGCGTGCAGCCGGCCGTGAAAGGCAAGCTGGAAGGCATTCCCGTTCACGTGATCTGAGGCCGGGCGCCCTATGCTGCCCCCCATGCTGATCACCCGTCAGAGCGATCCGGACAACCTGGAAGCGCCGTTCGGCCCGCTCTTGGAGCGGCGCTCCCCGCCCGGCGGGCATTACGTGCGCAGTCACTTCCCGGTGCCGGCCCTGGACGCGGGCTTCACGCTGCGCGTGACCGGCGAGGTGGAGCGCCCCCTGACGCTGGGCCTGGCGGAAGTGCAGGCGTTAGGCGCCGAGACGCGCACCGTGACCATGGAGTGCGCCGGGAACGGCCGGGTGTACCTGTCCCCGAAGGTAAGCGGCGTGCAGTGGGCCCTCGGCGCGGTCGGCACGGCCGACTGGACGGGCGTGCCACTGCGCGCCGTGCTGGAGCTGGCCGGCCTGCGCCCGGGCGCGCTGGAGGTCGTCCTGACCGGCGCGGACCGCGGCGTGATGACCGAACCCGTCCGTTCGCCCGGCGAGGCGCCCTACGCGCGCAGCCTCCCGCTCGACAAGGCGCTGGAAGACGTGCTGCTCGCCTACGCCATGAACGGCCGGCCCCTCACGCCCGCGCACGGCGCGCCGCTGCGGGCGGTGGTGCCCGGCTGGTACGGCATGGCGGCCGTGAAGTGGCTGACCGGCCTGCACGTCACCTCGACCCCGTACCAGGGGTACTTCCAGACCGTGGACTACGCCCGCTGGGAGACCCGCGCGGACCTGCCGCCCGAACGGGTGCCGCTCTCGGCCATGCAGGTCAAGTCGCAGATCGCCCACCCGGCCCCGCACGCCCAGGTGCCGGCCGGGCAGCCCTGCGAGATCACGGGCGCCGCCTGGACCGGGGAGGGCACCGTGACCCGCGTGGACGTCAGCACCGACGGCGGGCAGTCCTGGCAGGCCGCCGCGTTCCTCGACCCCGCCGAGCCCGGCGTGTGGCGCCGCTGGACGCTGAGCTGGACGCCCCGCACGCCCGGGCCGGTCACCCTGCTGAGCCGCGCCACCGACAGCGCCGGGCACACCCAGCCCGCCGCGCACGACCCCAGGAACGGCACGTACGTCGTGCATCACGTGCTGCCCGTGCCCGTTCACGTCCAAGAAGGAGCTTCATGACCACGCGCGTCATTCCCGACGAACAGCTCGCCGCCCTGGCCGCCGAACTCGAGGAGGCCGAACGCACCGGGCGGCCCATCCTTCCCTTCTCCGAGCGCTTCCCCGGCATGACCTTCGCGGACGCGTACGCCGCGCAGCGCGCCTGGGTGGACCTCAAGGTCCGCTCCGGCCGGCGCATCCTGGGCCACAAGATCGGCCTGACCAGCCGCGCCATGCAGATGGCCTCGCAGATCACCGAACCCGACTACGGCGCGCTGCTCGACGACATGTTCTTCGAACCTAACGGCGACATTGACCTCTCCCGGTTCGTGGCACCGAAGGTCGAGGTGGAGCTCGCGTTCCTGCTCAAGGCCGACCTGCGCGGCCCGAACGTCACGCTGTTCGACGTGCTGCGCGCCACCGAGTACGTCACCCCGGCCGCCGAGATCATCGACGCGCGCATCCAGCGGATCAGCAGCGTGACCGGCAAACCCCGCCGGGTGTTCGACACCATCAGCGACAACGCCGCGAATGCCGGCGTAATCGTCGGCGGGCGCGCCGTGAAACCCGACGACCTCGACCTGCGCTGGGCGGCCGCGCTGTGCATCCGCAACGGCGTGATCGAGGAGACCGGCGTGGCCGCCGGCGTGCTCGGCCACCCCGCCACCGGCATCGCCTGGCTCGCCAACCGCCTCGCCCCGCACGGCGAGCACCTCCGCGCCGGGGAACTGGTCCTGGCCGGGTCCTTCACCCGCCCGGTGGACATCACGTCCGGCGACGTGTTCACCTTCGACTACGGCCCGCTGGGCACCTTCTCTTGCCGCTTCACCGGGGAGGCCCGCGGTGCCTGAACCCGGCACCCCGAACGCCTTCAAGGCCGCGCTCGCCCAGGGCCGGCCGCAGATCGGCCTGTGGGTGGCGCTCGCCAACCCCGTCAGCGCCGAGGTGTGCGCCGGCGCCGGCTTCGACTGGCTGCTCCTGGACGGCGAGCACGCGCCGAACGACGTGCGCAGCCTGTACGCGCAGCTGCAGGCGGTCGCGCCGTACCCCCCGCACGCCGTGATCCGGCCCCCGGTGGGCGACCCGGTGATCATCAAGCAGCTGCTCGACATCGGCGCGCAGACCCTGCTGATCCCCATGGTGGAAACCGCCGCGCAGGCCCGCGACCTGGTCGCCGCGACCCGTTACCCGCCGCACGGCGTCCGCGGCGTGGGCGCCGGACTGGCCCGCGTCAGCCGCTACGGCCGCACTGCGGACTACCTCACGCACGCGAACGACAGCGTGTCACTGCTGGTGCAGGTGGAGTCCGTGGGCGCCCTGGCCCAACTTGACGAGATCGCCGCGGTGGACGGCGTGGACGGCGTGTTCATCGGCCCGTCCGACCTGGCGGCCAGCATGGGCCTGCTCGGTCAGGCTGCCCATCTGGACGTGCTCGCCGCCTGCCTGGACGCCGCGCGACGCATCCGCTCGCACGGCAAGGCCGCCGGGATCCTCACCACCAACGAGGCGCACGCCCGGCAGTTCCTCGACGGCGGGTACACCTTCGTGGCCGTCGGGACGGACGTGGGCCTCCTCATGAACGCGACGGGGAACCTCGCCGCAAAGTTCGGGGCAGGGGAGACCGCGCCCGCCGGGCCCAAAACCGGCGGGTACTGAGTCCGCCACGAGGAGCGGCGGGCCGGCTTCTCTGTGCCCGCCTCCTCACTGGTCTCCCTTTCTTGAGGCCTGCATACGTTGGCATCCAGGCGTTCGTGAGACAGGTCGATGAAGTGCACCCGCTGTCAGGCAACCCCGAGTTTGGCCGTCAGCACACACACCAATCGGCACAGAAGTTCCACAGCATCTTCCGCTTCCCCTACGCTCACACCGGCTCAATCGGGCTCAACTGCGGGGCGGCCGGCGGCAGAAACACCAGCGACGGGCGATCTCCTGCTGTGAATGCTGGCCCCCTTGAAGCCAGGGGCAAATCAAAGCAAGCGGCCCGTACCAGACGGGCCGCCCTGTGAGAATCTTCCGCTCAGTCGGCCAGGTGGTACTGCATCGAGGCGTACAGGTCCACCGCGCCCGCGTCGTTGCGGGAGGTGAAGTCCGTCACGAGCTTCCCGTCGCTGGAGCGCACGGCCGTCGTGATCGTCGTGTAGATGTTCCAGCCTTTTTTCAGTTTCAGGTCGATGTCCACGTTCGTGGTCTGGGTGCCGTCCGGGCTCTTGCACACGCCCTTGAGCTGGAGCACGCCGTCCATGTTCACGTACGTCACGCTCTTCACCGTGGCCGTGCCGCCGGTCGCGTTCAGCTCCAGGCGAACAGGTTCGAGGTAGTGCATGGTGTTCGTCTCAGGGTGCGCGTTCAGACTGAAATCCGCGCTGGTCCCTTTCATGCCGGCGGTCACGGTCTTGGCGCTCATCGTGCAGGCGTCGTAGTTCGTGAGGTTGAACGGCGAGACTTCCGAGTCCAGCGGGGTAGGCAGCGTCACGGTGTACTTCAGGTCACTGCCGACGGTAACGTCCACACCTGTGCCGTTCCCGGCGCTGGTGCTGACCCACACGTGCATGCTCTTCCCGGCGGCGTCGGCGTCCACGTGACCGTTCGTGGGCGTGCCGTCGGCCTGCGTGCCGAGGTGCACGGTTCCACTGACGCTGGTCACCGCCGGGAACTTGTCGGGTTCCGGCTCGGGAGTGGGGGCAGGGTTGCAGGAGGCGAGGAACAGGCTGCCGAGAAGCACGGGTGCGAGAACTTTTTTCATCGCTCGCACACTAGACACTCCGTCCGCTTGTGACAAGCCGAAATGTCCGGCACTGACGGCTTTTTCACACCCCGTGCGGCAGGGCAGCAAGAACGTGTCCGCCAGCGGCGCTCCGCCCTCGATTCGTCCAAGGTCTCGATCGGCCCTGGCTTACGACGTTCTCAACCGTCGGCCAGGGCCACGAACCGCAGGTCCAGACCCGGCAGGTCCTCCAGGAAGCCGCGCAGCAGGGCGTAGGCGCCCTGCAGGTCTGCGGCGTCCACGACCTCCACGGCGCTGTGCGTGTAGCGGTTGGCGACCGACACCGCGCCGGTGGGCACGCCGCCCCCGAGGTACTGCAGCGCGCCGGCGTCCGTGCCGATGCCGCGCAGCAGTTCGTGCTGCACCGGAAGGCCGCGCCGCCCGGCGGCGGCCAGCAGCCCGCGCCTCACCGCTGGGTGCGTGACCGTGGAGGCGTCCATGACCTTCACCGCCGGGCCCGCGCCCAGACGCAGGTGCCCGCTGCCGGTGTCCGGCGTGTCGTCGGCGGCCGTCATGTCCAGTGCCAGCACCACGTCCACCGGGCCCAGGTCGGCGTGCGTCGCGCGGGCCACGGCGGTCGCGCCGCGCAGGCCGATCTCCTCCTGCACCGAGAACACCGCCACCAGATTCACGTCCGGCACCCCGGCCTCCAGCAGCGCGAGCAGCACCGCGCAGCCAGCCCGGTCGTCCACGGCATGCGCGGTGAGCCGCCCGCTGCCCTGCCCCAGTTCCGTGAGTTCACCCACGAACCCGGCGGGGTCGCCGACCTCCACGCCCATCGCCCGGGCGTGCTCGGCGTCCCGCGCGCCGACGTCCACGTACACGTCCCGCGCGGCGGGGAAGCCCGCGCGGTCGGCGTCGGTCAGCAGGTGCGCGCTTTTCGTGCCGATCACGCCGCCCAGGCGGCCTGCGGCGGTGCGGATCCACAGGCGCTGCGCGGGCAGGATGCGGTCGTCCAGCCCGCCGACCTTCTCCAGGCGCAGGAACCCGCCCGGTTCGATCTTCAGCACGCGGAACCCGACCTCGTCCATGTGCGCGCTGATCAGGCAGGTGCGGGCGCCCTCCGCGGCGGCGCGGCGCACGGCGATGACGTTCCCGGGGGCATCCACCCGCACGCTGTCGGCGTGCGGCCGGGCGGCCTGCACGATCAGGCGCACCACGTCCTCCTCGCTGCCGCTGGGGCCGGTGGCGGCCACCAGGGCCCGCAGGTGCTCGAGGATCAGGGAAAGGGGTTCACGGCTGGACTGTGTCATGGGGATCTCCTGGGAATTCAGCGGTCGAAGATGCTCAGCGGCAGGTGCGCGCTCACCGTGAAGTGCGGCGCGTCCACCAGCTGACTGATGCGCAGGTCCACGCAGGCGCTCGCCAGCACGTACGCCTGCACGAAGGACAGGCCGTACTCGTGCTCCAGGTGTTCCAGCAGGGCGCCCAGCGCGGTGCGCGCCGCGTCCAGCAGTGTGGGTTCGTTCCCGGTCGTCACGTACGCCCCCTCGCTCCATAGCCCGGTCGGTTCCGGCGTGGCCCGCAATTCCGGCGTGCGAAGGCGGCGCCCCGTGCCGGCCCGGTGCAGGTGGACCCGCGCGGTGACCACGCCGTCCGTTTCGATGCCGGTGCTGCACACCTCGCCGTCGCCCTGCGCGGCGTGCACGTCCCCCACGCTCAGCAGCGCGCCCGGCACCTCCACCGGCAGGAACAGCCGGGCCCCGGCGGTCAGCTGCCGCACGTCCAGGTTCCCGCCCACCTGCCGGGGCGGCGCAGTCCGGTGCGGGCCCGGCGCGGCCGGCGCCACCCCGATCACGCCCGGGAACGGCGCGAGCGGCACCCGGGCCACCCCCAGGAAGTCCGTGAAGGCGCCGTCCTGCAGGTCCCAGAAGTGCGTGTACGGCCCGGGCATCCGGTCGTCCAGCAGGCCGATCCCGCCGGGCCGGCAGGCGTTCCAGCCCCAGGCGGCGGTGCGGACGTCCAGCAGTTCGACTTCCAGTGTGTCGCCGGGCCGGGCGTCCTCCACGTACACCGGCCCGGTCAGCGGGTGTCCGGGCACCCCGCCAGTCGGTGCCACGGCCGGGCGAACGGAGGCGAGCACGGCAGGTCGCAGCGCCTCCGGGCAGGCCAGCGTGCCCGCCGCGACCTGCCGGGCCACCCCGCCGCCCGAGGCGTCCACGGTGGCGAACTCGACGGCGTCCCCGCTCTCCACCCGCAGCCCCGGAGGCAGCGTGGCGTCCCACACGGTGTGCAGACCGGACGTGGACAGACGGTGGGCGGTCAAGCGCGCCTCCCGGCAGGGCGGCGCAGGGCAGGGAACACGAGGTTGTGGGGCACGCCGGGATTGTGCCACGCGGCGCGCCCCGACGGCGCCTGCCGCCACGGACGCCGCGCGCCCTGGCCGGTACCATGCCGGCATGATCCTCGCCTTAGTGAACCCCGAGCACACCCTGCTTCACCCGGACGCCCCGGACGACTTCGCGCGGGTCGCCTCCGGCCTCTCCGCGCTCCTCAGGGAGGCCGAGCTGATTCCCGTGACCGGCCTGGACGAGGAAGGCCTGCTGGCCGTGCCGGCCGTGTTCACGTCCTGGCAGGTGCTGCTCCACGGCGCGGTGGTGCTCACCCCGGACGGCCTGGAAGACCCCGCGTGGCGGCGCCTGACCCTGGAAACGCAGGCGGCGCAGGAACAGGCCATGACGCTGGCCGCGCAGGCCGCCACGCACCTGACGCAGCTCGGACAGCTCGGCGTCGACGTGGAGGTCGTGCGCCGCAACGGACTGCCCCTCCTCGTCCGAGTCACGCACCCGCACGGCCTGCCGCAGGCCCTGGACGAGGCCGAGCGCGGGTGGAGCGAATGGCTGGACGGCGGGCCCTTCCAGACGGACCTGCGGGTGCTGCGCACCGGCGAGACCCTGACCCTGCTGCCGAACGAACTCACGCCGGACAGCGCCGTGAACTTCGTCCTCTCCCGCCTTGACGAGCAGCCGGACCTGACGCTCGGCGTGGGCGCGTTTCCCAGCGACGTGGGCTTCCTGGAGCTGTGCGACCTGACGATCATTCCGCCGGACCTGCTGCGCCGCGACCCGGCCATGGAAGGCGACGAGGACTGACCGGCGAAGTGTCCTTCTGGCTCTGACGCCCCGGCAGTGGTGCCCTGAGGAGCAGCGCACCGTGTGGCCGGCATCCTGTGGGCCGCTCACGCCTCACGCAGGAGCAACAGTCGGTTCACACGGACTCAGCTCCCGTGATCGGATGAGCTTGAATTCAAGGCCCTCGAGAGCCGTTACCGGAATGTGAAGGACGTGCTGCAGAGCCCGTATCGCCGCCTCCATTCCCACACCAAAACGCTTGCCGACCAGTTGACGGGCCCGCCGAGTCCACGTTCCTTCCGCCGTCCGGCAGATTCCAGGCCCAGCTCGTTGCGGCGCACAGGTGACACGGCGATTGCAGATGTAGGGTCACGCGCAGCTGAAGGCAAGTTTACTCGTCAGGCCACCCGGGGGGGTTGTGGGGGGGATGCGGCAGGTGAGGCAACGGACTGTTCACAACAACGGTATAGATGAGGCGTATGAAACGCATCATTCCCGTCCTGATCGGCCTCACGGCCCTGCTGACCGCCTGCCCCCAACCCGAGACGCCCAAACCGGACCCCACCACCTTCACCTTCACCGGTACCGGATCCGCTCCCGGCGCCACCAACACCCAGGCTGTTCCGCTGACCGCCAACTTCTGGGGAACCATGCACACCATCGGCACCCTCAACGCTGACAAGACGGTCAATCTCACGCTCACACCCGCCATGTACGACAGCAGCCCCGCCGTCACCCTGCAGACCTGGAAGCAGAATGCAAGCACGGACTGCGATGTCAGCGCATTCAACGTGGAGAAGGACACCCGCTACTTCTCGGTGACTGATGCGACCTACGACAGCACGGCTACCCAGGACTGGTTCCTGCGGGCCGGGACCATCACCGCAAACGGCAACGGCACCGACACGGTCCAGTACCACTCCTTCTGGTACGTGAAGGCCGCGGGGAAACTCAGTGGTCAAATGACCTGCGGGACCCAGGTGTACACCTATGACCTCAACCTGCAGCCGGGCTGGAACGTCGTGGCCGTGAGCTACCTGCGGGATTCCACCACCCGTCAGATTCAAGGGGCCGTCGCCCGGAAGGTCATCTCGACCGACAACAAGTTCGACTCGAAGTGGATCACCTACAGCTCGACGAAGTAACTCCCCCGTTCTGATTCTCAGTTGCCCCGCCTCGAGCGGGGCATTGTCATGGCGCGCTGCCCTCACCTGCGCGCCGGGTCACCCAGTGGGCAGAACCTGTGAGGCGGCGCACGTGACCTCACTCCGGTTGACATGATCACGCCCTCGGCTGATCAATCCCTGAAATCACCCGAATTTCGACCCTCAACAGTGGCAAGTGCGGAAGTGAAAGAAACTTGGCCTCATGACTGAACGGATGAGCACCATGTAGCGCTGCATGACTTCAGGGGGAGGGAAACAACTCGGTCATCCGCGCCGACTGAGCTGACAACCGCCGGGCGAACTGGCCGCGCCAGATTCCGGGATCAGCGCGTAACTTCCTGCCACTTGGCAGCGGAGCCGGGACGTCGAACTGCCTTGCCGCTGAATGGAGTCCACCTTGCGCCGGGATCACTAATTGAAGGTCATTTCATCGAAAGCGATGGGCTCAGCATTCCAGCTGCTTTGGCAGGCGCTCTTGACCTCGTACTCAAAATCGAACGTGACGTTGCGTGAAGGATCGAGGCCAACGATACGCGCCTTGCTCCGCGCCTCGGCCGCTGCGTAGTCGAGAAGCAGAGATCCGCTGCTCGTGGCATAGACACTGGAACAGATGTCGGAAAAGATGGACTGGTTGTAGTCGAACCGCCAGGCCTCCTTCGCTTTCATGGCGACGGGGTCGATATCGTACGCCGACGCTGCACTGTATGTCCGCTTTTCACCCACAGGGGCACCAACAGGCTGGTTGTAGCTCTCGCCGCCGTTGTTGAACAGCAGCAGTCGGCCGTCCGGTGCAATGGAGAGCGCATGCTGACCGATCGGGTACAGGCCGCCGGCATCCAGCGTCAGGGCTTTGGCCCGCAATGACGGAAAGGTAGACCAGTATTTTGTCGGGTCGCCCAAAATCCATTTGATTGCGCCGGTGTCGTAATCGACCTTGATCACGAAATTCTCTCGGCTGGAGACGATCAGCGAGTCGTCTCGTCTGTCATAGATGGCGGAGTTGCTGTGGAACCAGTCGATTCCCGGCCGGACAAAGAGCGTGGGGTCGTCGCCGTTGGCGCGCATGTGCCGACTGATGATGTCGGCAAAATCCCACGACTTTCTCACCTGGCCAGTCGAATCAAAGTCGACGATGGTGCTCTCCAGGATTTTTACGCCGTTCTGCAGGCCGTCGACTTCGCCGAGCACCCCGTGTTTGCCCAGGTCGAGGTTGTGGTGGAATGACGAGTAGTACGAGGCGGGGGTCAGACTGGTGGAAGCGCGCCTGCCGTCCAGGTCCAGCAGGTCGATGGTCAGCGAATTCTGAGCACCGACGATGAAGCGGTTTTCAAAGAAGGTGGAGGCGTTGCCATTGATCGGAGCCGGCGGCACCCAGCGGATTTCGGCGTCGGTGTCGATGACAATCGGTCCGGACGTCCAGGTTTTCAGATAGAAGTAATCGATGTCGCCGGCTTGACTGGACGCCCGCTTTTTCAGGATGTTCGGACGATCGAATATTCCATTGGGATCGACGTAGGCTGGGGTCGGGACGCTGACAGGGAACGTCTGCGTCGAACCGTCGCTGAACTCGACTTGCACGTCCACCCGGTTGATGTGTCCGGCGTACAGACCGAAGACCGGCAGCGTCGAAGTGGCGGTGCCGTCGGTGTAATACCCTCTGCCTGACAGGGCCTTCGTGGTGTAACTGACGTCCACCGGACGTGACACGGCACCGAGTTTCGGCGAGATGACGTACCGGTACGCGACCACCTGCTTGAGACTCTGCCCGGTCAAGGGCACATACCCGATGAACGGGGTCGGCCCGGCAGTGGGACGGCCTAGCGCGATGTCGCTGACCTGGGACATCGGCTGACTGCAGGCGCTCAACGCCAGGAGACCAGTGCCGACCAGGGCGCTCTTCCAGACGTTCGAGAAACGCCTGCCTGTGGGACCGAAGTCTGTCATACGCCACCTCATCGATTGACGGTCATGGAAATCAGAATGGACCGACGGGGTCTCGAACGCTTGGATTGTTTGCTGGTTTGAGTATACCCCGCCTGCACCTTCCTGCGTCCCCACCTTGCCCGCCCGCCGGGGATGGACCAGGGAAGTTCCCATCGTGAAGCCTCACCCGTGAACGCCCCTTCCGTACCCCGTCCACCAAGATGCCCACCCGTCGCCGCCTGGCAGAACGTGCCTGCCCCGACCAGATGAACCTGGGCCGGTCGTGCGCGACTGGCCTTCGTGGTCCTGTGGACTGCTCCCGGAACCTGTGACCTCGGTGCTTCCCGGGTTGACCTGGGACGCTCTCCTTTTGTGGTCTTCAGGGATGGCGGTGGCCTCCTGAGCCACGGCGAACGGTTGCATCCTCCCCCGCGGGGATGCCCCGCAGTGAACCTGTACTGCCGGCCGGCCAATCTCCTCTCACCTCGGCGGGACCATGCCCTGCGCCATGACCGCAACGTCGTTCGTCTCAAGGCGCGCCATGACTCGGCTCCGATCTCCTCCGCGCGGACCGTGTGATGAAGAGCTTGAGAGGCCCCCCCCGGCGTGTTATGGGAGGTCGTCGAGGACAGCCCTGCCCCCTATCCTGTTGTGCACACCAACAGGAGGAACGCGAATGCAGAGGGCTGAACGGAATGCGGATGTGATCGTCGTGGGCGCCGGTCTGGCCGGGCTGGTCGCGGCGGCGGAACTGGCGGACGCCGGGAAGCGGGTCATGCTGCTGGATCAGGAAGGGGAGCAGAACCTGGGCGGGCAGGCGTACTGGTCGTTCGGGGGGCTGTTTTTCGTGGACAGCCCGGAGCAGCGCCGCCTGGGCGTCCGGGATTCCCTGGAGCTCGCACGGCGCGACTGGGAGGTCAGCGCCGCGTTCGACCGGCCCGAGGACCACTGGCCGCGGAAGTGGGCGCAGGCGTACCTGGAGTTCGCTGCCGGGGAGAAACGCGCGTGGTTGCACGCCCAGGGCATGCGCTGGTTCCCGGCGGTGGGCTGGGCGGAGCGCGGCGGGGCGGGCGCGGGCGCGCCGGGGAACAGCGTGCCGCGTTTTCACGTGACCTGGGGCACCGGGCCGGGCGTGCTCGAACCCTTCGAACGCCGGGTGCGCGCGCACGCGCAGGCGGGGCGGATCACGTTCCGCTTCCGGCACCGGGTGCGGGGCCTGGTGGTCACCGGTGGCGCGGTCCAGGGCGTGCACGGCGAGGTGCTGGAACCCAGCGGCGTGGCGCGCGGCGCACCGAGTTCCCGGGTGGTGCAGGGCGAGTTCGAGTACGGCGCGGGCGCGGTCCTGCTTACCTCCGGTGGGATCGGCGGGAACCATGATCTGGTCCGGCAGTACTGGCCGACGGACCGGCTCGGGCCGGTGCCGGCCACGCTGCTGTCCGGCGTGCCGCAGCACGTGGACGGCCTGCTGCAGCAGCAGGCGGCCGCGCAGGGCGCTCACCTGATCAACCCGGACCGCATGTGGCACTACACCGAGGGCCTGCGCAACTGGGACCCCGTCTGGCCCCGGCACGCGATCCGGATTCTGCCCGGGCCGAGCAGCCTGTGGCTGGACCCTACCGGGCGGCGCCTGCCGTTCCCGCACCTTCCCGGCGCAAGCACCTACGACACGCTGCGGCACGTCACCACGCACGGCTACCCGCACACCTGGTTCCTGCTCAACCGCGCGATCATCAAGAAGGAGTTCGCCCTGAGCGGCTCGGAGCAGAACCCGGACCTGACCGGCCGGGATCTGGCCCTCACCCTGAAACGCGTGGGCAAGAACCCCACCGCGCCCGTGCAGGCGTTCATGGACCGCGGGGAGGACTTCGTGGTGCGGGGGAACCTGCGCGACCTGGTGCAAGGCATGAACGACCTGACGGGCGAACCCCTGGTGGACTACGACGTCGTGGCGGGCGAGGTCAGGGACCGCGACCTGCAGGTCCGCAACGCCGCCGGCAAGGACCCACAGCTGGCGGTGGTCCGCGGTGCCCGCGCGATCCTCAGCGAGAAGCTGATCCGGGTGGCCAAGCCCGCCCCGCTGCTTGACCCGGCGGGCGGGCCGCTCATCGCCGTGCGGCTGACCGTGCTGACCCGCAAGTCCCTGGGCGGCCTGGAAACGGACCTGCAGGGCCGCGTGCTGCGCTTCGGCGGAGAGCCGTTTCAGGGCCTGTACGCCGCCGGGGAGGTCGCCGGTTTCGGTGGCGGCGGCTACCACGGCTACCGCGCGCTGGAAGGCACGTTCCTGGGCGGCTGCCTGTTCAGTGGCCGGGAGGCCGGCCGGGCCATCGCGGCCGCGCTGTAACCCCCCCCAATCCGGTGCCCGCGGCAGGAGGTTGCCCAGGCGGGCGGGTGCCATGATGGGCGGGTGACTCCCCAGTTTCCCTGGCTCGCGGCGCCGCCGGCGGGCCTGACTCCTGTTTCCCCGTCGCCGTCCGTGCGGCTGCCCGTGTATGCCCGGCAGGGCATGGTGGCGACCAGCCAGCCACTCGCGGCGCAGGTGGGGCTGCACGTCCTGCGGTCCGGCGGGAACGCCGTGGACGCCGCCGTGGCGACCGCCGCCGCGCTGACCGTGCTGGAGCCCACCAGCAACGGCATCGGCGGGGACCTGTTCGCGCTCGTGTGGGCGGACGGCGCCCTGCACGCCCTGAACGCCTCGGGCTGCGCGCCCGCGCTGCTGGGCCCGGACGCCCTGGAGGGCGGCGTGATGCCGTCCCACGGCTGGCTGCCGGTGACGGTGCCCGGCGCGCCGCGCGGCTGGGCGGACCTGCACGGCCGCTTCGGGCGCTTGCCGTTCACGGAGGTGCTCGCGCCCGCCATTCACTACGCCCGGCACGGGTACCCGCTCTCCCCGGTGCTGGCGGAGAACTGGCAGCGGGGCATCCGCGCGCACCGGACCCGCACGGACGCGGTGTTCGACGAGTGGACCCGCACCTTCGCGCCCCAGGGCTTCACGGCGCAGCCCGGTGAACTGTGGCGGTCCGAAGCGCACGCCCGCACCCTGGAACGCATCGCCGAGACGAACGCCGAGGCCTTCTACGACGGGGACCTCGCCCGCGCCATCGACGCGCACGCGCAGGCCACCGGCGGCCTGCTGCGCGCCTCGGACCTGGGCGCGCACCAGAGCGACTGGGTGACGCCCATCCGCGTGCGCTACCGCGACCACGACGTGTGGGAGATCCCGCCGAACGGGCAGGGCATCGCCGCGCTGATCGCCCTGGGCATCCTCGAAGGCATGGACCTCCCGGACGGGCGTGAGGACCCCGCCGGGCTGCACCTGCAGATCGAGGCGATGAAGCTGGCTTTCATCGACGCGCACCGTTACGTGGCCGACCCGCGGCACGTGCACGTGCCGGTCGAGGCCCTGCTCAGCGAGCCTTACCTTGCGGCCCGGCGCACCTTGATCGGCCCGGAGGCCCTCACCCCGGAAGCCGGCGACCCGAACGGGCACGGCACCGTGTACCTCGCCGCGGCGGACGGGGACGGCATGATGGTCAGCCTGATCCAGAGCAACTACATGGGCAGCGGCAGCGGCGTGGTCGTGCCCGGCACCGGCATCGGCCTGCACAACCGCGGGCACAACTTCAGCCTGGACCCCGCGCACCCCAACGTCCTGGCGCCCGGCAAGCGGCCCTACCACACCATCATCCCCGGTTTCCTGACCCGCGCGGACGGCGTACCGGTCGGCCCCTTCGGCGTGATGGGCGGCTTCATGCAGCCGCAGGGACACCTGCAGGTCATCCTGAACACCCTGCGCTACGGCCTGAACCCGCAGCAGGCGCTGGACACGCCCCGCTGGCAGTGGACCGGCGGCAAGCGCGTGGAGGTCGAGCACGCCCTGGGTGCCGGCGTGGCCCGCGCCCTGCAGGCCCGCGGGCACGACCTGCACGTGGAACTCAACCCCGGCGCGTTCGGCCGCGGGCAGATCATCTGGCGGGACCCCGAGACGGGCGTGCTGGCCGGCGGCACCGAAACCCGCGCCGACGGCCTCGTGGCGGCGTACTGATGGTCGTGGCCGCCACCCTCCTGATCGGCGTGATCGCCGGCATTCTCGGCGCCATCCTGGGCCTGGGTGGGGGCGTGGTCGTGGTGCCCACGCTGGAGTTCGCGCTGCCGCGCCTGGGGCACCCGATCACGCTGCAGCAGGCCATCGCGGTCAGCCAGTTCAGCGTGCTGGCGGTCGGCCTGTCCGGCGCGGCCGCGTACCTCAAGCAGGGCCTCGTGCAGGCCCGCACCGGGTACCTGCTCAGCCCCTACACCATCCTGGGCGGCACGGTCGGCAGCGTGCTGGTCCTGATCCTCCCGGCCCGGACGGTCGCCACGGTGTTCGCCGCGCTGCTGCTGTACTCGGCCTTCAACCTGCTGCGCGCCATGAAGCGCGTGGAAACCCAGCGGCCCGAAAGCGCGTGGCTGCGGCCCGGCATGACCTTTGCGGGCGTTATGAGCGGCCTGCTCGGCATCGGCGGCGGGACGGTGCAGGTGCCGGTCATGAACCTGCTGGGCGGCGTGCCCATCCGCCAGGCGATCGCCACGAGCACCTTCATCATGGGCCTGACCGCCGTGGCGAACGCCCTGATCCAGCAGGCCGCCGGGATGCTCGACCCGCGGCTGGCCTGCGCCATCGCCCTGGGCGTCCTCGTCGGTGCGCGGCTGGGCGCGGGACTGCAGAAGCGCATCCCGGACCGGGAACTCAAGTTCTTTTTCTCGCTGCTGCTGGTGTTCACCGCCGGGCAGCTGCTGTGGAAGTACTGGGGGACCGCGTGACCGGCCCGGATGTGAAGGAGAGGTCCCAGGCGCATGTCCTGCCGGACGGACTCTACCCCGGGGCGTTCTGGGTCGCGCTGCCCGTCCTGGCGCTCAGCCTGCTCGTGCCGGCCTGGGCTGGCCTGGGCCTGTGGTTCATGATGCTGCTCCCGGCGCTGGCCGCGCTGGTGGTGATCGTCCGCAACTGGCGCCGCGACCGCCGCGTGAGCCTCGCCGCCCTGACCGCCCTGCTGGGGCTGGGCCTGGTGTACGTGGTGAAGGGCTGGCTGGCCGGACTCGCCGGCTCCTGACCGGGAGCGGGCCCGGCTGCAACGGGGAAGACGGGCGGCTCTCAAGAACCCTTGAGTGAGCCTGAACGCGGCGCGGATCCGGCCTGGGGGCGGGATAGAACGGGCTGAAGCCCAATTTCGTCCCTTCCAGGAGGTCCCATGAACAAGCACCGTGAGATCTACAGCCGTACCGAGAGCGGCGCCGTCCAGCTGGCGGCCGGCGTGGACCGCTGGCACCTGTACGACGATTACGTTCACCTCGCGCCGCAGGACACCACCGGCGGGCTGCTGCGCTTCGACGCGCAGCTGATGCCGTTCGTGGACCACCCGGCGCAGCAGGCGCTGCTGATCATTGACATGCAAAACGATTTTTTGTCCCCGGGCGGCTGGACGGACGCTTCGGGCCTGGACTACCGCAAGTGCCGCGCGGCCCTGCCGGGCGTGATCCGCGCGCTGGAAGTCGCGCGGCAGCGGCAGATGTGGGTGATCTGGGTGTACTGGCACAACCGCCCGGACCTGCGCAATCTCGGCGCGCCTACCCTGTACTCCTTCAAGCACAAGCCCAGCCAGAAAGGCATCGGGGAGATGCTTGAGCACGGCCCGGTGCTGACCGAGGGGTCCTGGGGCGCGCGCATGGTGGACGAACTGCTGCCCCTGATGCGCCCCGAGGACGTCTGCGTGGAGAAGGTGCGCATGAACGGCTTTGTCGGCACGCATCTGGAGCAGGTGCTGCGCACGCAGGGCATCGAGACGCTGCTGTTCGCTGGCGTGAACATCGACCAGTGCGTCACCTCCACCATAGAGGAGGCGTACTTCCGGGATTACAACACCGTCCTGATCGAGGACGCCTGCGCGACCTCCAGCCCGGACTACTGCCAGCAGGCGGTGGTGTTCAACGCCCGCAACTGCTGGGGGTTCTCCCTGACGACCGAGCAGCTCGCCGCCGCCACGCCCTTCAGCGGGCCGGAAGCTGCGGGTGAGCAGAGCGCCGCGGCACCAGAGCAGCGACCCGGGAAGTGACCCCGGGGGCCAAGGGACGCGCGGCGGGCCCCGCGTCCCTGGCGATGACGCTGGCGGCAGTGGCCGGGTTCGTGGACGCCGTGGGCGCCACGCTGCTGGGTGGCCTGTTCATCTCGTTCATGAGCGGGAACACCACGACCGCTGGCCTGTCCCTCGGGCAGGGCGGGTGGCCAGGGCCCTGCACGCCGGGTTGCCGGTGCCGCTGTACATGCTGGGCGCGGTGTGCGGCACCCTGCTGCTGGGTCAGGCGGGGCGCCGGGCGCGGCCGCTGGCCTTTCTGGTGACGGCCGTGTTTCTCAGCCTGTTCGGCCTGCTCGCGCACGCCTCACCGGAGGCCGGGTGGAAGCAGGGGGCGGTGGCCACCTCGCTCCTCGTCTTTCCGATGGGCGTGATGAACGCCATGCTCCGCAGCGTGGGCCGCGCGTCCGTGGGGCTGACCTACATCACGGGGTCCCTGTCGTCCCTCGCGGAGACCCTCGCCGGGTTCCTGACCGGACAGGCGGGGCCCGGCGACCGCAGGAAACTGCGGCTCTACGGTGGCCTGTGGCTCAGCTTCTTCCTCGGCGCCGCGCTGGGCGGCCTGACGGTGCTTCACTGGTCCGCCCGGGCGGTCGCGGCGCCTGTCCTTCTGCTGCTGGCCCTGGCCGCGGTGACCCTGCGGGGAGAACCGTTGGCCAACGACCGCTGAAGTTCAGCCTCGGGCCTCGCTGCTAGGGTGGGGCATGAGCCGAACAGTCGTCGTCGGGGCCGGTCTGGCCGGCCTGTGCGCCGCGCGTACCCTACAGCGCGCCGGGCAACAGGTCGAGGTGCTCGAAGCGGGCACGCATCTGGGCGGGCGCGTCTGGACCCGCGAGGTGCAGGGCTTCACGCTGGACGCCGGGTTTCTGGGCATGTTTACCGATTACCCCGCCGCCCGCCGGCAGCTCGATTACGACGCGCTGGACCTCGTGCCGCTGCTGCCGTCGGCGGTGCTGCACCTCGGGCCGGGGGAGGCGCCCACCCTGGGGGACCCGCGCCGCGACCCGGGCGCGTGGTGGGACGACCTCAGTGCCGACCTCCTGACTGCCGGTGACCGCCTGCTCGCGGCCCGCCTCGCCGCGGACCTGCTCACGCACCGGCCGGAAACGCTGCTCAACGGCCCGTCCGTGTCCACCCGCGCGTACCTGGAGGACCTCGGCTTCAGCGAGCGCGCCATCCGGCACTTCTTCACGCCGTTTTTCGGCGGGCTGGTGCTGGACCGGGCGTTGGAGACCTGCTCGGGCCTCTTCCGGTACTACTTCCGGATGCTCATCACCGGGCAGGTGGCCATCCCCCGCGCCGGCATGGGCCGCATCCCGGAGCAGCTCGCCCGGGACCTCATCGTCCGCACCGGCACCCGCGTCCTGGACCTGGACGCGGGGAGGGACGGCGTGCGCCTGCGCACGACCGCCGGGGACCTCCAGGCAGATCAGGTGATCCTGGCGACCGACCCGAACACGGCCGCGGACCTGCTGCACGAACCGGCAGGGGAGCGGCGCCCGGTGCGGCGCGGCAGCCTGGGCAGCACCTACCTGCACTTCACCGTGCCCGCCCCGGAGGGCCCCGGCGGGCTGCACCGCCAGCCGCGCCTGCAACTCAACGCCCGCACGGACGGGCGGATCAACCAGGTTCTGTGGACGAGCGCGGTGTTCCCGAACCGCGTGCCGGCCGGGCAGGCACTGCTTATCGTGTCCGTGTGGGGCGTGCCGGACCTGCCGGATGACCTCCTGATCAGCGAGGTCCGGGAGGAACTCACGGCCTGGTGGGGCGCAGAGGCGAGCGCGCTGCGGCCCCTGTACGTCGAGCGCATTCCGCACACCCAGTACCCGCAGCCGCCCGGGTACCGGGACACCCTGCCCGGGCACGCCACGTCTCTGCCGGGCGTGGTGCTGGCCTCCGAGGCGACCTCGCTGAGCGGCATTCAGGGCGCGCTGGAAAGCGGGGAGAAGGCCGCGGCCGCCCTGCTCGGCGACCTGGAAACCCTCAGCCGCCCACGCGGGGCGTAGGGCCGCTCACCCCGTCTGGCAGGCTGAACCACGGCGCGGGGCTTCATCCGCCCTTAGGGCTTGCGCTCCGGTCTGGCCGGGGTCACGTTCTGGAGGCGCGGGTCTGGGATGATGCGCGGGTTTGTCCCCGCCCCACTTCCCCCCACGCCCCTGGAGTCCTGCCTGATGACCACTGCCCCCGCCCTGAGTCCTGAACACGCGCGCCTGCGCCAGCTCGCCACGGTGGGCCTGATCCTGGGCGTGTTCCTGAACGCCCTGGAGTCCAGCGTGGTGTCCACTGCCATGCCCAGCGTGATCGCCGACCTGCGCGGCTCGGACCTGTACGCCCTGCCGTTCGCGGTGTACATGCTCAGCGCGACCGTCACCAGCCCGCTGTGGGGGAGGGGCTCGGACATCGCCGGCCGCAAGAAGCTGTACCTGACCGGCATGGCCCTCTTCCTGATCGGGTCGGCGCTGTGCGGCGCGGCGCAGAGCATGGGCGGATTGATCGGCGCGCGCGCCCTGCAGGGCCTGGGCGCCGGGGCGCTCCTCACCATCAGCCTGACCATCGTCGGCGAGCTGTACGAGTTGCAGGAGCGGGCGAAGGTGCAGGCCTTCATCAGCGGCGTGTGGGGCATCTCGGGCCTGGCCGGGCCGCTGCTGGGCGGCTTCCTGACCGACACGCTGTCCTGGCGCTGGACCTTCTACGTCTCCCTGCCGTTCGGCGTGGCGGCGTTCGTGATGGTGCTGCGCTACCTGCGGGAGACCGGTGAGCGGCGCCCCGCGCAGCTCGACTGGCTGGGCGCGGCGCTGTTCACGGTGGGCAGCGGAGTGACCATCTGGGGCCTGGAACTCAAGGTCTGGCCTCTGGTCGCCCTGGGCCTGGCGGTGCTGGCGGCGGCCGTCTTCCTGGAGGCCCGGCACCCCAGTCCGCTGCTGCCCATGCAGGCCCTGCGCGAGCGGATTCCGGCGGTCGCGTTCGCCGGGAATTTCCTGGGCGGCGCGGCGTACTTCGGCGTGATCGCGTACCTGCCCCTGTACGCGCAGGGCATCTCCGGGGGCGGGGCCACCTCGGCCGGCGCGATCCTGACGCCCATGCTGGTCGGCTGGACCCTGACGAGCATCCTGTCCGCGCGGCTGATGAAACGCGTGCCGCTCTCCAGGCTGGCGCAGATGGGCTTCGCGGTGCTGGTGGCAGTGTTCCTGCTGCTGACCTTCACCGTGCACGCCCCGCTGTGGATCACCAGCGTGCTGGGCTTCGTGGTGGGCATGGGCATGGGCTTTTCCATGCTGAGCCTGCTGCTCTCCGCGCAGCAGGCCGCCCGGCCGGGCGAACTCGGAGCCGTGACCAGCGGCGTGATGTTCGCCCGCCAGATGGGCGGGGCGCTGGGCGTGGCCGTGATGGCCCTGCTGATCGGCGCGGCGGCCATTCACGCCGGCGGCACGGACCTCGCCGAGGGCCTGCGCCGCGCGTACTTCCTGGCGCTCGGCCTGGTGACGGTGGCGCTCGCCGTGACGCTGACGCTGCGCTCACGAGCAGGCGCGGGTGTGACCGGGGCGTAACACCCGCCGCCTACGCTGGGCGGCAATGCGACAAGAGGACTTGAGCGCCGGCACGCGCCCGCCGGAGCGGCCGGATGGCGTGGGGCGGGCCATCACCCTGGACCGCGAGGTGACCCTGCAGGGCGTGCGCGTGCCCGTCCGGCTGGGCGGCCTGACCTGGGGAGAGCCGAACGCCGCGCGGGACAACGCCGTGCTGGTCTGCCACTACTACACCGGCACCATGCGCGCTGCCGGGCGCAACCCGGACGGCACGCCCGCCTGGTGGGCCCCGCTGATCGGCCCGGGCCGCGCGGTGGACACGGAGAAGTTCTTCGTGGTGTGCCTGAACTCGCTCGCGAACGTGCAGGCCCGCGACCCGGGCGTGGTGACCACCGGCCCCGCCAGCCTGCACCCGGACGGACAGCCGTGGGGCGCGCGCTTTCCCGCCTGGGACCTCGGGGACCTGCACGCCCTGCAACTGGAGTTGATGCACGACCTCGGCGTGGAGCGCTGGCACGCCGTGATCGGCCCGAGCATGGGCGGCATGCAGGCCCTGCACTGGGCGGCCCGCACGCCGGAGCTTGCGCCGCGCGTGGCGGCCGTGGCGGTGAGTCCCCGGGCCGGCCCGGTCCTGAAGGACCTATTCGGGCCGATGCTGCGGGACATCGCCCCGGCCGGCGGCCTGGAGGGGGCGATGCGGCTGATCTCGTACTTCGGGTTCGGCGCGGACGGCATTCAGGCGCTGTTCACCGACGCGAATTTCAGCACGTACCTGCGCACCCGCCTTGGGCAGTCCAGCCTGGAGCACGTCCTCGACCTTGGGCGCATGGTGCAGGGCCACGACCTGGACCGGGTCGCGCCGCCGGCCGAGCTGTTCGGCCGCTGGGTGGAAGCCGGCACGCGCCTGCTGACCGTGAACTTCCGCGGGGACCAGTTCTTCCCCGCCGCGGAGATGCGCGGCTTCGCGCGCGCCACCGCGCAGGCGGGCGTGCACCACACCCACGTGGAACTCGACTCGGTGCACGGGCACATGGGCTGCCTGCTCGACACCCGCCTGTTCGCCCCGCACCTGCAGGCCCTGCTGCACGACCAGCCCCTCCAGCTGCCCACCCAGACCGATCTCCGAGGAGTGTCCCCGCATGCCTGACGCCATTCCGATCCGCACCCTCGTCGCCGTGCACGGCAACTTCGCGTCCGCCGCGTGGTGGCGGGACCTCGTGGCCCGCCCGCCCGCCGGCTGGCAGGTGCTCGCCCCGGACCTGCCGGGCTTCGCCGGCACGCCCCATGATGGGGACGTCAGCATTGCCGCGTACGCCGACTGGCTCGGGGCGTGGCTCGGCGATCAGGGCGTGGCCCGACCCGTGCTGCTGGGGCACTCGCTGGGCGGTGCGGTGGTCCTGGACCTCGCCGCCCGCGCCCCGGGCCGGTACCGGGCACTGGTGCTCGCCGCGGGCGCGCCCCTGACCGGGCTGGTCACCCCGGAGGAGAACTACCCGGTGCTGGAGATGCTGCGCGGCACCCCGGCCCTGCTGGAGATGAGCCTGGGCGCGCTGTTCCCGTCGGGGCGCCCGGCGGACTTCGGCGCGTACGTCGAGGACGGCGGGCGCATGGCCACCACGCACTACTCCGGGAACGCCCGCGCGCTGAGCACCTGGAGTGTGGACCCGGACCGCCTCGCGGGGCTGCCAGTCCTCGTCATGGGGGGGGAACTCGACGCCCTGATCACCCCGGACATGGTCCGCGCGCAGGCGCAGGCGCTGGGCGTGCCGGCCACCGTGCAGCCCGGCGTGGGGCACGGCTTCCCCCAGGAGCAGCCGGACGTGTTCCGCGCTGCGCTCGCCACCTTCCTGGACTCCCTGCCGTGAGGCCGTTCGGGGGCTGGTCAGCGCCCCGGCTTTTCGCGCATACTGCCGCTCACCCCACAACCCACGCCCGCCCCTCACCCACCGGAGGAGACATGCCCGCCCGCCGCTCACCGCAGCCCAGCCCACCCGACCCTGCCGGGGTTCCCCTGTGACCTTCTGGGGCACCCCGGACGCCAGCGGCACGCCCGCCCCGCCGCCCGTGGCGGCCCCGGTCGCGCTGGAAGCCTGCAACCTCGTCAAGGACTTCCGAGGGTTCCGCGCCACCAACGACGTCACCCTGCCCATCTATGAAGGTGAGATTCACGCCATCATCGGCCCGAACGGGGCGGGGAAGACCACGCTCTTCAATCTGCTCTCCGGCTTCCTGAAACCCACCAGCGGCGAGGTCCGGCTGTTCGGGGAGCGCATCGACACGCTGTCCCCGCACCGCATCGTGCGCCGCGGCCTGTCGCGGTCCTTTCAGATCAGCAGCGTCTTCCCCACCCTGACCGTGCGCGAGAACGTCCTCGTGGCCCTGCAGAGCCCCACGGCGCTGCCCGGGCAGTTCTGGACGCCGCTCTCGCGCCTGGAAACGCTGGGCGCGCGGGCCGACGAGATCCTCGCCGATGTGGGCCTGGGCGCCGCGCCCGGCCGGCTCGCGGCCGACCTCTCGCACGGCGAGAAACGCCAGCTGGAAATCGGCATCTCCCTGACTCAGGACCCCCGGGTGCTGCTGCTCGACGAACCGACGTCCGGCATGGGCTCCGAGGGGATCGCCCGGGTGATCGCCCTGGTCCGTCAGGTCGCGCGGGGCCGCACGGTCGTGCTGGTGGAACACAACATGAGCGTCGTGTCGGAACTCGCCGACCGCATCAGCGTGCTGCAGTACGGCTCGGTGATCGCCAGCGGCCGGTACGACGACGTGCGTCAGGACCCGCGCGTGATCGAGGCGTACCTCGGCGAGGAGGCCCACGGATGACCGTTCCTCACGTCGCCCCCGCTCCGGCCGTCATCCCGGCGCAGACACCGCTGCTCTCGGTGCGGGACCTGAACGCCTACTACGGCCAGAGTCACGTGCTGCACGGCATCAACCTGCACGTGAACCCCGGCGAGGTGGTCAGCCTGATCGGCCGCAACGGCGCCGGGAAGACCACGACCCTCAAATCCATCATGGGCGTGCACCGCCAGCGGACCGGCGCCGTCACCTTCGCCGGGCAGGACGTCACCCGGCTGCCCAGCAACCGCGTCGCCGCGCGCGGCCTGGCCTGGGTGCCGGAGGAACGCGCGATTCTGAGCAGCCTCACCGTCCGCGAGAACCTCGAACTGCCCCCCACCCGCCCCGGAGGCTGGACCAGCGAACGCGCCTACGAAGCCTTCCCGGTCCTGCGCGAGCGCGGCCATCACCCCGGCAGCAAGCTCTCCGGCGGGGAGCAGCAGATGCTCGCCATCGTGCGCGTGCTGCGCAGCGCCCCGAAACTCCTGCTGCTCGACGAGCCCAGCGAGGGCCTCGCGCCGGTGATCGTGCAGCACATCGGCCGGATCATCGACGACCTGCGCCGCGAGGGGCTCGCGGTGCTGCTCGTGGAACAGAACCTCAAATTCGCCACCCGCCTCGCCGACCGCCACTACGTGTTCGTGGACGGCGAGATCGTCGACGAGGTCCGCCGTGAGGACGTCGACACCCGCCACGCCGACCTGCTCCGCTACCTCAGCGTGTAACTCCGCTCCGTCCCGGCCCCCCACGTTCCAGGAGGAACCGCCATGCGCAAAGCCACTGTCACCACCCTGCTCGCCACCGCCGCCCTCGCCACCCTCACCGGCGCCCTCGCGCAAAGCGCCAAACTCACCGACAACGTCATCAAGGTCGGCGTCCTGACCGACCTGTCCGGCGTGTACTCCGAACTCGCCGGGCAGGGCAGCGTCAAAGCCGCCCAGATGGCCGCCGAGGACTTCATGCGCGCCAACAAGGCGTACGCCGGCAAGGTGCAGGTCATCGGCGTGGACCACCAGAACAAGGCCGACGTCGCCAGCAACAAGGCCGCCGAGATGATCGACCGGCAGAACGTGGACGTCCTGATGGACCTGCCCACCAGCAGCGCCGCCCTGGCCGCCAGCGAGGTCGCCAAAACCAAGAAGATCCCCGTGATGGTCGTCACCGGCGGCACCACCGCCCTGACCAACGAGAAGTGCAACAAGTACACCTTCCACTACGCGTACGACAACTACATGCTCGCCAACGGCACCGGCACCGCCGTGACGAAAAAAGGCGGCAGCAGCTGGTACGTGATCTACCCCAACTACGCGTTCGGGCAGGACCTGAACAACCAGATGGTCGCCGCCATCAAGGAAAACGGCGGGAAGCTCGCCGCGCCCAGTGACGCCACGCCCTTCCCGAACACCGACTTTTCCACCTACCTCCTCAAGGCCCAGGGCATCAAACCCAAGGTCTTCGGCACCATGCAGGCCGGCAACGACCTCGTGAACGTCGTCAAGCAGTACAACGAGTTCGGCCTGCGCAAGCAGGGCATCGGCCTCGGCATCGGCCTGCTGTTCGAAACGGACGTCGCCGCCCTCGGCCAGGACGCCTTCGCCGGCGCGCTCGCCACCCTCCCGTGGTTCTGGAACCTCGACGCGCGCAGCCAGGCCTGGGCGCAGCAGTTCGAGAAGGCCTTCGGCAAGAAACCCACCTGGGCGCAGGCCGGCGTGTACAGCGCCACCATGACCTACCTGCAGGCCGTCGCCCGCGCCAAGAGTGACGACGGGGACGCCGTCGTCAAGGCGCTCGAGGGCCACAAGTTCAGCGACTTCTTCGCCCGCAACGCCACCATCCGCCCCCAGGACCACCGCGTGATCCTCGACGTGTACACCGTGCAGGTCAAACCCAAAGCCCAGGCCAAGGTGAACGGCGACTACTTCACCCGCGTCAGCACCATCCCCGCCGCCCGCGCCTTCATGCCCCTGAGCGAGAACAAGTGCAAGATGTAAGCCCCCTCCCTTCGAACCCTGGCCGTGAGGTGAGCGGCACGCCATGAACGCGCAATTCCTGCTCATCCAGGTGTTCAACGGCCTCGTGAACGGCGCCTTCTACGCCCTGCTGTCCCTGGGGCTCGCCGTGATCTTCGGGATGCTGCGCATCGTGAACTTCGCGCACGGCGCGCTGTACATGCTCGGCGCCTTCACCGCCTTCGCCCTCGGCCAGGTCTTCGGCCTGGGCTTCTGGCCCTCGCTGATCCTCGCGCCCCTGATCGTCGCCCTGCTCGGCATGGCCCTCGAACGGGGCCTGCTCTCCCGGCTGTACGGCCTGGAACCCAGCTACAACCTGCTGCTCACCTTCGGCCTGACGCTGCTCACCCAGGACCTCGTCAAACAGGTGATGCTCAGCCGCTTCGCGGTCTCCAGCGCCCCCTACACCCCGCCCGAGATGCTCAGCGGCGTCGTGAACCTCGGCTTCGTGGTGTTCCCCAAGTACCGCCTGTTCGTGATCGCCCTGGCCCTGGTCATCTGCCTCGTCACCTGGTTCGTGATCGAGAAGACCCGCGTGGGCGCCATCATCCGCGCCAGCACCGAGAACCCCGGCGTGACCCGCGCCTTCGGCATCGACGTCAGCAAATGGGTCACCGGTGTCTTCGGCGTCGGCGTGGGCCTCGCCGGCCTGGCCGGCGTGCTCGCCGCCCCGATCTACTCGGTGGAGCCCTACATGGGCGCCGAACTGATCATCACCACCTTCGCCGTGGTCGTCATCGGCGGCATGGGCAGCATCCTCGGCAGCGTCGTCACCGGCTTCGCGGTCGGCGTGCTCGCCGCCATCGGCTCGGCCTTCTACCCGCCCATCGCGAACACCCTGGTGTTCATCCTGATGGCGCTCGTCCTGCTCGTGCGGCCCAGCGGCCTGTTCGGCCTGCCCGAGGGGGCCCGGTGAGCGCCGTGACCCCCGCCCCCTCGTCCGCCCGCGTGGCGGACCCCGGCCGCCGCGCCCGCGCCGCCTGGCTGATCGGCCTGGCCCTGCTGCTGCTCATCCTGCCCAAGCTGATCTACCCGGTGCTCGCGCTCGACATTCTCGCCTGGGGCCTGTTCGCCGTCGCGTTCGACCTGCTGTTCGGCTTCAGCGGGCTGCTGTCCTTCGGGCACGCCGCCTTCTGGGGCAGCAGCGCCTACGCCACCGCCTACCTCCTCTCCCACGGCCAGAGCGTGCCCGTCGCCCTCCTCGGCGGCACCCTCACCGCGCTCCTCCTGGCCGTGCCCATCGCGTACCTCAGCGTGCGCAGCGTCGGCATCTACTTCTCCATGATCACCCTCGCCTTCGCGCAGATGCTGTCCTTCCTCGCCCTGCAGTGGACCGCCGTCACCGGCGGCGAGAACGGCCTCCAGGGCTTCGCCCGGCCCAGCTTCCTCGGCCTGGACTTCAGTGACAGCACCACCCGCTACTACTTCACCCTCGCGATCTTCACCGCCGGGTTCCTCATCGCGTACCGCGCGGTGCGCAGCCCCTTCGGGCAGGCCCTGCAGGCCGTGCGCGACAACGAACAGCGCGCCCAGAGCGTCGGCTACGACCCCGCCCGCTTCAAGTTCACCGCCTTCCTGATCAGCGCCGGCCTCGCCGGGCTCGCCGGGGCGCTCTACACCTTCGGGCACGGCGTCGTCAGCCTGGAAGTCGTCAACTGGAAGACCAGCGGGGAGGTCGTCATGATGACCCTCCTCGGCGGCACCACCACCCTGTTCGGCCCGGTGGTCGGCGCCGGCCTGGTCCTCATGCTGCGCGACATCCTCACCACCGCCAACCTCCCGGTCGGCATCGTCACCGGCCTCGTGTTCGTCCTCGTCGTCCTGTTCTTCCGCCGCGGCGTCGTCGGCACCATTCAGCACTGGGGCAGACGAAAGTAGCGTCCGGCAAGAGGAGGGCGCGCAGGCCTGATCAGGCCTGCGCGCCTCGTCATTCATCTCTTCTCCGTTGCCTCCAGGGGCCAGTGCACCTCGAACACCAGTTCCTCGCCGTCCTCCTCGTCCACCTGGCGGCCCACCTGCCGGAACCCGAGCCGGGCCGCCAGGCGCCGTGACGGGCCGTTCCCCGGCGCGATCGACGCGCGGAAGGTGGCCACCCCGGCCTCCCGGAACGCCCAGTCGAACAAGCCCTTCACCGCCTCACTCGCGACGCCCTGGCCCCGATGGGCTTCCAGCACGCGGTACCCGACCTCCAGCACACCCCGGTCGTCCGGCGGCCCGTGAAACCCCACGTGCCCCACCAGGGCACGCCCCTCATCCCGCAGGACGATCAGGCGGTCCAGCCAGCGCAGCCGGGCCAGGTCGGCCTGCAGCTCCCCGAGCCGCAGGTGCAGGTAGCCGGCGGCCTGCTCCACCCACGCCGGCGGAATGCGCGCCCCCGAGAGCGCCTCTGCGCGCGCCAGATCACGGGCCAGCAGGGCCTCCAGGAGCTCGGGTGTCGCCGGAAGGAGGTCCAGCCGGGCCGTATGAATGACCGGCGGACGTCCCTCGGTGGCCTCATCACTGCGCGGGTTCGGCATTGCCCCGGATGCTACCCCAGCCCAGGGAAGCTGCAGGGACGGTTCCCGACCTGAGCCGTGGTGGTCAGGTGGGCCGGCGCGGGGGACGCGGCTCCACTATCCTGCCGGCATGCCGCTGCTGTTCGACCTGCTGCTGGGCGTCCTGCTGGTGATCGTGCTGCAGCGCTCGGCCCGCCTGGAGCGCAAACTCGACGACGCCCTGCGGCACCTGGCGGCCCTCCAGCCGGCACCACCCAGTGCCGTGACCGGACCCGACGCGGTTGTGGACACGCCACTGGCTGGACTCACGGACCCACCTCAAGACCCTCACCTTCCCCCCGTGGCCGAACGCCCCCGGCCCGTCTGGCCGGAGGACCTGCCGCTGATTCCGCCCGTTCACACGACCCCGGCCCAGCCTGTGAATTCGGCGACAGGCCCGCTGGCCACCGCGGAGCGCACGGAAGCGGAGCCCCGGCCAGCCCGGTCACGGGCCTGGATGCCGGACATTGACCTCGGCGCGCCCGAGTACAGCCGCGCGCGCATGAGCGTCATCGGCGGCGGCCTCGTGATCGCCGGCTTGGCCTGGACGCTGCGCGCCCTGGGCCTGCCGGGCTGGACGACCCTGGCGGCCGTGTACGGCTTCGCCGCGCTGCTGTGGCTGACCGCCCGCAGCGTGCCGCAACCGGTGGCCGGCGCGCTGCGGGGCCTCGCGTACGCCGCGGCCGCCCTGGGCCTGGGCGGGCTCGCCGGGCCACTCGGGGACGCCGGCCCGGCCGTCGTGATGGCGGGGCTCCTCGCGCTGTCCGCGGTGATGGCGTGGCGCAGCGTGCAGGCGGGCGAACCGCTGCTCGCGGCGATGGCCACCGCCGGGGCGGCCGTGTCCACCTGGATGCTCACCGACGACCTGGGCCCCTGGTCACCGCTGGCCATGGGTCTGGCCGGACTCATCCCCGCCCTGGCGGTGCCGCCCCTGATCGCCCTGCTGCCGGCTGAGCGCGCACAAGGCAATGGCGAACCGGCCGGCCTGGCGCGGGAGGCGAGTCTGGTCCTGACCGTCCTGGCCGCCGCGGCGCTGCCCACCGGGCACGTGCTCGCCGCGCTCAGCCACGCCGAAGGCCCGGAGACGCTCATCCGCGACCTGCACCTCGGCGGTTGGGGGCCCTGGACCTGGGCGGCCGGCAGCGCCCTGGCTCTCGGCACCGCCGCGTTCCTGCTGCGCGGCGCCCCGCGCCTTCCCGGCCGGGAGGACGCCGGTGAACGCCCCGCGTACCGGGAACTCGGCACCGCCGCCGCCCTGGGCGCGGCCGCGCCCGCCGTCAGTGCCACCGCCGCCCTGGGGGCCGGCGTCTACGAGAGGCTGCCCCAGGCGCTGGCCGCTACGCTGACCCTCGCCGCGGTCACGGTCCTGCTCGCCGCCCTGGCCTGGCGGGCCCAGCGACGGGAGGCCACCGCCGGCCGCGCCGCGAGCGCCGCGCTGATTGGCACCCTGGCGGGCGCCGCGACCGCCGGAACCACTTCCCTGGTCGGATCGGCCCTCACCGGGCTGCTCGGCGCCCGGACCCGTCCGCTCGCCTTCACCGGCCTCGGCGCGGCCCTCGCCGGCGTGGGCCTAGCCGCCCGCAGTGGCACCTGGGTCCGGCTCGGCGTGGGGCTGACCGGCCTGAGCCT
>JAANMV010000685.1_pt1 | contig 41344 bp, 38 predicted proteins | sample 7279661 | NCBI WGS metagenome assembly JAANMV01 (sample SAMN14094540, study PRJNA606508) | bioreactor metagenome | isolation source: A lab-scale SPAN reactor treating ammonium-rich wastewater day 121 | place: Ireland: Galway | collected 2017-05-16
ACCTACGCCCGCCTGGCCGCTCGTACCACGGCAACGCCGGCGCCGAGACGCTGCACGGCGTGCGCGACGAGATCCGCCGCATCGAGGAGGAGATCGCCAGCCGCGAGCGCCTGATCGCCGAACTGGGCGAGGACCCCAAGGCCCCGCACACCGAAGGCCAGCAGGACCTGATCGCCCCGGTCTCCCCCACCCCAGCCAGCGGCACCCCCAGCGCGGGACCGGGCACGGGCACCGTGAACCGCCCCCCCTTCCAGGACGGCGGGGAAGGCGGAGGCGCAGGCACGGCGCCCTCCACGGGAACCGGCGCCGACTCGGACGCCCGGCCGGACGGCACCTCCTCCTGAACCGCCACCTGACGAAGGGGTAAAGAAACGGCCTGGGCCGTGAAGGTGAGACTCATCGCAGTCATGCGTGCCCGGGGTTGCATGGGCGCATGAGCGGTAACGATGACCACGGCACCCCCAAGGCCCCTGGCCCCGCGCCTGCCTCCCCGGCGCCGTCCGGTACAACTGCCGGGAGCGACGGGCAGCTGACCGTGACCCTGCGCGGCGCGTGGAACGGCGACGTCACCGACCCGGACCGCGAGTTTCACGGTGAGGTCGCCGCGTCCCCCCACGCGGCCCTGCCCGAGGGCACGCCTGTCCGGGTGGTGTTCCAGGGCACGCCCAAACGGGTGGCGGAACCGAACGTGCACGGCACGTACACCCTGATGGCCGGTGACCGGGCCTGGAAACTGATGCGCTTGAGCCTGCCGTACAGCCGCGCCGGCGGGCAGGTGCACGACGACACGCAGGCAGCCGAATGGGAAGCGGTGCTGATTGACCGCTGAATACAGCGGATGCGCCCCTGAGCAAACTGGGCGGGGCCCGTTCCTCGTCAGTCCTTTCCTGGCACGACACCCTGAGGTGCTGAGGCAGCGCGGGGAAGCAACCGCTGCGTCTAAGAACCAGTCGCGTACGACACAGCCGCTCACCTCACTTTCGGCCCCGCCGGCTGCCTGGCGGGGCCGGCCTCTGGCAGCGGCCCTTGGCTACCCCCGCCGCGGACACCACCTTCACGGGACACTCACCTCCCGAAGGTGGTCTAATTTGGTCACGTTCAAAGCAGGTGCTCTGCGTTCCGGAGCCAGTTCACGAGGCGCTTTCGCGTCCCGATTCCGGCAGGCAGTGCCGTAAGGAGTGAGCATGGGTGTAGTGATCGGAGTACTGAGAAGTCCGGACCCCACCGAGCGGCGCGTGCCGCTGGTGCCGGACGTCGCGAAGAAACTGCGCGCCCAGGGTGCCGAACTCGTGATGCAGCGCGGCGCCTCGGCGGGTGCCGGCATCCCGGAAGGCGACTACCCGGAGGTCACGTGGGTGGACACCGAGCAGGAGGTGACCGCCCGGGCGAACATGCTCTGGACCGTCGGTCCGCTCGCCCCCGACACCCTGAAGTCGTTGCAGCCCGGCACGGTCGTGATCGGGCTGCTTCAACCGTACGGAAGCGCGGAACGCGCGCAGGCGCTGGCAGGCGGCCGCATCACGAGTTTCGCGATGGAGCTGCTGCCGCGCATCTCCCGCGCGCAGAGCATGGACATCCTGTCGTCTCAGGGCGCGTGCAGCGGGTACCAGTGCGTGCTGATCGCGGCGGCCTTCAGCCCGAAGTTCTTTCCCATGCTGACCTATGCGGCCGGCACGATCCGCCCGGCGCGGGTGCTGGTGATCGGCGCGGGCGTGGCGGGCCTGCAGGCCATCGCCACGGCCAAGCGCCTGGGCGCCATGGTGGAGGGCTACGACGTGCGCCCGGAAACGCGGGAGCAGGTGGAGTCGCTGGGCGCGAAGTTCGTGGACACCGGCGTGAGTGCCGCCGGGACGGGCGGGTACGCGCGTGAACTGACGGAGGACGAGAAGCGCCAGCAGGCGGAGAAGCTTGGCAAGGCGGTCGCCATGGCGGACGTGCTGATCACCACGGCCGCCGTGCCCGGGAAGAAGGCCCCCCTGATCATCACGGACGCCATGGTGCGCGGCATGAAGGACGGCGCGGTAGTCGTGGACATGGCGGCCGAAACGGGCGGGAACGTGGCCGGCACCGTGCCGAACCAGGAGGTGCAGGTGGGCGGCGTGCGGATCATCGGGCCGGTGAACCTGCCCAGCAACATGCCGGTGTCCAGCAGCGAGATGTTCGCCAGGAACCTGTTCAACTTCATCGGGCCGTTCATCAAGGACGGCGTGCTCACGCTGGACGACACCGACGAGGTCCTGACCGGTGCGACCCTCACCGCGAACGGCGAAGTGAAACATGCCGGCGTGAAACAGGTCCTGGGGCTGTAGGGGGGATGCGATGAACGACTTCTTCTATATCTACATCTTCATGCTGGCGGCCTTCACCGGGTACGAGGTGATCTCCCGTGTGCCCGTGATCCTGCACACGCCGCTGATGTCCGGGTCGAACTTCGTGCACGGCGTGGTGCTGGTGGGCGCCATGTACGCCATGGGGCACGCGGTCACGCCGCTGGAGCAGGCCCTCGGGTTTTTCGCCGTGTTCCTGGGCGCCGCGAACGCCGCCGGGGGGTACGTGGTCACCGAACGCATGCTGGGCATGTTCAGGCGCGAGAAAAAAGAACCCATCCAGCCCATTCCCACCCCGGAGAAGGTGAACTGAGCCGTGCAGTGGATCATCGACATCTCCTACTTCGTGGTGGCCGCCCTGTTCATCCTGGGTCTCAAGGCCATGAGCAGCCCCGTCACCGCCCGCAAGGGCATCAACTGGGCGGGCGTGGGCATGGTCCTCGCCACCCTGGTCACCTTCCTCACGCCCGGCATGCGCAACTACGGCCTGATGCTGCTGGCGATCATCCTGGGCGGCGGGGTCGCGTGGGTGCTCGGCAAGCGCGTGAAGATGACCGACATGCCCCAGATGGTCGCCGTGTACAACGGCATGGGCGGCGGCGCGGCGGCCGCGATCGCCGCGCTGGAATTCGCGCGCGGCGAGGTCACCGGCGCCGTGGCCACCACCCTGGCCGTGCTGGGCGCATTGATCGGCTCGGTCGCGTTCAGCGGCAGCATCGTCGCCTTCCTGAAACTCCAGGGGCTGATGAAAAAAGCCTGGAAGATCCCCGGGCAGAACATGTTCAACGGCCTCCTCGCGCTGATCACCGTCCTGCTGGGCGCCCTGATCATCGCCAGCGGCCCCAGCACCCTGATCCTGCTCCTGTTCTTCCTCCTCGCCCTGGTGCTCGGCGTGGTGCTCGTCGCGCCCATCGGCGGGGCCGACATGCCCGTCGTCATCAGCCTCCTCAACGCCTTCACCGGCCTCGCCGTGGGCTTTGAGGGGTACGTGCTGCACAACCCCGCCCTGATCATCGCCGGGATCGTCGTCGGCGCGTCCGGCATCCTGCTCACGCAACTGATGGCCAAGGCCATGAACCGCGCCATCACGGGCGTCATATTCACGCCCATCACCGGCGAGGCTCAGGCGTCCGCGGGCGGCCCCCAGGGCACCATGAAGGAAGTCGGCGCCATGGACGCCGCCGCCATGATGCGCTTCGCGCAGAAAGTCATCATCGTCCCCGGGTACGGCATGGCCGTCGCCGGCGCCCAGCACAAGGTCTGGGAAATGGCCAAACTCCTCGAAGAACAGGGCGTGGACGTGCGTTTTGCCATCCACCCCGTCGCCGGCCGCATGCCCGGCCACATGAACGTCCTGCTCGCCGAGGCCGGCGTGCCCTACGACAAGATCTTCGATCTCGACGAGATCAACAGCGAATTCCCCCTCGCGGACGTCGCCCTGATCATCGGCGCGAACGACGTCGTGAACCCCGTCGCCCGGCATGACAAGAGCAGCCCCATCTACGGCATGCCCATCCTCGACGCCGACAAGGCCGCCCAGGTCATCGTGAACAAACGCGGCAAGGGCGCCGGGTACAGCGGCATCGAGAACGAACTGTTCTTCCAGGACAACACCAGCATGCTCTACGGCAGCGCCCAGCAGGCCATCGCCGACGTCATCACCAACATCAAGAGCCTCGGGTAGGGACGAGGAACAGCCGGGCGGCGTCTTCCATGAGGGAAGCGCCGCCTGCATTCTGGTCGGAGGTCGTCTGAACGTCGCCTCCGAGACGGTTCTGAGCTTCAGGCTCGTGCAGGAGCCTGTCGGCGTCTGGGGCCGAGCAGACCCACCTCAAATCCCTTTGGTGTCAGGACGGTCTGGTTCACGCGGGAGATGTGCACGCCGATCATGATCCAGACGATCAGGGACAGGTTGCCGATCAGGCCGCTGCCAAGCACGAAGGCAAGCGCCGGGTACAGCCAGGGTCTGGGGTGCTGCGACAGACGCAGCATGAAGAAGTACAGCGCCAGCATCACCAGGCCGATCAGGCTCTTGAGAACGACAGTCAAGGTAAGAAGTGCGTTGCTCTCCAGGGCAATGGCAAATGCCGCGCCGAGCACCCCGACGGCGAAACTCGCGAGGATGCAGAGAAGGAGAGAGCGCACCACCTGCGCGAGATCGTCGAGTTCCTGGCGCGTCAGTCTGCTGGCCTGAGTCATGAGGGGAGACTAAGAGTCAAGTGAAGGCAGCACAAGCAGATGTGACGGCCCTGCTGGGCTCAGACCAGACAGCAGAAGGGGCCTCCGTGAACGGGAGGCCCCTTCTGAATGACCCGATGTTACGCGTTGACTTCGCCTTTGCTCTTGGCGAGGATGCCGCGCAGCACGGTCTGGAGGATGCCGCCGTTCTTGTAGTAGTCGATTTCGACGGGGGTGTCGATGCGGCACTGGACGGTGATCTCGCGGCTCTGGCCGTCCTGGCCGGTGATGCGGACCTGCACGTCCTGGCGGGGTTTGAGGTCGGTGGGGAGGATGAAGTCGAAGGTTTCCTCGCCGGTAATGCCCAGGCTGTCGGCGGTTTCGCCGTTCTTGTACTGGAGGGGCAGGACGCCCATGCCGACGAGGTTGCTGCGGTGGATGCGCTCGAAGCTTTCGGCGATGACGGCCTTGACGCCCAGCAGGAAGGTGCCCTTCGCGGCCCAGTCGCGGCTGCTGCCCATGCCGTAGTCCTTGCCGGCCAGGACGACCAGGGGAATGCCGGCTTCCTTGTAGGCGGTGGACGCGTCGAAGATGCTGGTAACCTCGCCGTTCAGGAAGTTGGTGGTGAAGCCGCCTTCGGTGCCGGGGGCAAGCTGGTTTTTCAGGCGGATGTTGGCGAAGGTCCCGCGGGTCATGATGCGGTCGTTGCCGCGGCGGCTCCCGTAGCTGTTGAAGTCCTTGGGCAGGATGCCGCGTTCGGTGAGGTAACGGCCGGCGGGGGTGTCGGCCTTGAAGCTGCCGGCGGGGCTGATGTGGTCGGTGGTGACGCTGTCGGCGACCTTGACGAGCACCCGGGCGCCCTGAATGTTCTCGATTTCGCTGGCGCCGCCGGCGAGGTTGTCGAAGAAGGGGGGGTTCTGGATGTAGGTGCTGTCTTCCTTCCAGTCGAAGAGGTCGCCGGCGGCGACGGGAATGGCGTTCCAGTCGGCGTTGCTCTTCTCGATGCCGTCGTAGACCTTCTTGAACATGTCGGCGGTGATGCTGCGGTCCATGGCGTCCTGGATTTCGGCGTTGGTGGGCCAGATGTCTTTCAGGAAGACGTCGTTGCCGTCCTGATCCTGCCCGATGGGGTCGTTCACGATGTCGTTCACGACGGTGCCGGCCAGGGCGTACGCGACGACCAGGGGCGGGGAGGCGAGGTAGTTGGCCTTGATGTGGGGGTTGACGCGGCCTTCGAAGTTGCGGTTGCCGGACAGGACGCTGGCGACGACCAGGTCGCCTTCGTTGATGGCGTCCACGGTGGGTTCGGGCAGGGGACCGCTGTTGCCGATGCAGGTCATGCAGCCGTAGCCGACAGTGTTGAAGCCGATCTGGTCGAGGTACTGCTGGAGGCCGGCGGCTTCCAGGTACTCGGTGACGACCCTGGAGCCGGGGGCGAGGCTGGTCTTGACCCAGGCGCGGCTCTTGAGGCCTTTTTCCACGGCTTTCTTGGCGACGAGGCCGGCGGCGATGAGCACGCTGGGGTTGCTGGTGTTCGTGCAGCTGGTGATGCTGGCCAGCGTCACGGCGCCGTGCCCGATTCTGATGTCGGTGCCGCTGATGGTGCCCTGGGCGCTGAGTTTGTCGCCGGAGAGTTCGAAGCCGCGGTTTTTCACGGGGGCGGTGAGGGCCTCGGCGAACACGGTGTGCATGTCGGTGAGGTTCACGCGGTCCTGCGGGCGCTTGGGGCCGGCGAGCGACGGGACGATGGTGCCCAGGTCCAGTTCGATGGTGCTGGTGAACACGGGGTCGGGGGTATCGTCGGTGCGGTACATGCCCTGGGCCTTGTAGTACGCCTCGACCAGTTCGATCTCGTCTTCCAGGCGGCCGGTGCGGCGCAGGTAGCGCAGGGCCTCGTCGTCCACGGGGAAGAAGCCCATGGTGGCGCCGTACTCGGGGGCCATGTTGGCGATGGTGGCACGGTCGGGGAGGGTCATGTTGCTCAGGCCGGCGCCGTAGAACTCGACGAACTTGCCGACCACACCGGCCGAGCGCAGCATCTCGGTGACGCGCAGGGCGAGGTCGGTGGCGGTGGCGCCTTCGGGCATGGAGCCGGTGATCTTGAAGCCGATCACGTCGGGCATGAGCATGTAGATGGGCTGGCCGAGCATGACGGCTTCGGCCTCGATGCCGCCGACGCCCCAGCCGACGATGCCCAGGCCGTTGATCATGGTGGTGTGGGAGTCGGTGCCGACGAGGCTGTCGGGGTACACGACCACGCCGTCGTCCTCGGGGCGGCTCTGGACGCCCTTGGCGAGGTATTCGAGGTTGACCTGGTGCACGATGCCGCTGGCGGGGGGCACCACGCCAAAGTTGTCGAAGGCCTGCTGGCCCCAGCGGAGGAATTCGTAGCGTTCGCGGTTGCGTTCGAATTCCAGGGCCATGTTGTTCGCCAGGGCGAACTCGGTGCCGAATTCGTCCACCTGCACGCTGTGGTCGATGACGAGGTCCACGGGAATCAGGGGGTTGATCTTGCTGGGGTCGCCGCCGAGGGAGACCATGGCGGTGCGCATGGCGGCGAGGTCCACCACGGCGGGCACGCCGGTGAAGTCCTGGAGGATCACGCGGGCGGGCTTGAAGGGAATTTCCACCTCGGGGTTGGTGGGGTTCCACCTCGCGACGGTCTCGACGTCCTCGCGGCGGACGTCGTAGTCGTTGGCTTCGCGCAGGACGCTTTCGAGCAGCACCTTGATGGAGAAGGGCAGCTTGGAGACGTCGTGGCCCTGGAGTTTGTTGAGGTTGTAGAAGTACAGTTTCTTGCCGCTGCTCGTGGTGAGCGTGTCGCGCGTGCCGAACAGGTTCATCGCATTCGCCATGTGGGTCGTGCCTCCTTTAAGCTCTGGGCCTTGGCCGCCGGGGGTCCGGGGTGGTGGGGCTTGAGTGCCTGTTCATCATACGTTGGGGGGTGCTGGCAGCGGGCGTTACCCGCTCAGGCACGCGCCTCCGAGTATGTCACCCCTATAGGGACAACAGGGCGTTCAGTGGGTCAGCCGGGCCCGCCTGTTATCGTTCCCCCATCATCCCACCCTCTCCCCTTCCCGGACCCGTGAGACCCCATGACTGAAGACTTTGATCTGCCCTTCCCCGTGTCCGACTCGGACCTGGACGACCTCGCCCCCCTGCCCCCGGCCGCGCCCGCCCGCAACGCTACGGAACTCCTCGCCCCGCACGAGGTGCAGCGCCTGCACAGCCTGGAAGCCACCGTCCGCGACGGCCTGCGCGACTTCCAGCGCACCGGGCAGGCCCTCAGCGAGATCCGCGACAATGAACTCTTCCGCGCCACGCACGACACCTTCGAGGCGTACCTGGAAGAACGCTGGGGCTTCACGCCCACCCAGGCCGACCGGATCATCGAGGCGAACGAGGTCACCAAGGTCCTCGAACCGCTGGGCATCGCCCCGATCAGCGAGCGGCAGGCCCGCGCCTTCAAGGGCGCCGCGAAGATCCTGACCGAACTGGAACCCGAGCAGCGGCGCCTCGTCGCCCGCCTCGCCCAGGAACGCCAGCCGGAAGGCGCGGACACGGATGAACCCGCCCCGTGGGAAGGTCCGCCCGCGCCGGAACTGCGGATCATGGCGAACGTGGTGCAGAAGATGACGCCCGACACCACGGTGTACCACCCGGAAAGCGGCAGTCAGGTCGCGCTGGCCGAACTGGGCCCCGCCGAGCGGTACGAGGTGATCCGCGAGCAGGTGAACCAGAAAACCCAGGCGTACCAGGAAAAACAGGCCGCCAAAGCCGCTGCCGAACCCGACGAGAAGGTGAACTGGGCCAGCTGGTGCATGAACTACGCCCGCGAGGGCCTGATGCCCGGCCAGCGCCTTGAAGTCGTGCTGGAGCACGACGAGAAAGGCAAACCCCGCGCGCTGGCCCGCATCGTGGACCGCGAAACCGGCGAGATCCTGGCCGAAGGCAGCGCCGGCAAGGACATGAAAAAAGGCGTGCTGAACCTGATCACACAGATGCAGGGCTGAGCGCCCACCCGGCCGCTACGCTGGGGCATGACCAACCCACACGCCGCCCCGAACCTTCCCCGGCCGGCATGACCGGCCCCGGCGTGCTGGCGGGCCTCAGCGTGGTGACGCTGGCCCCCAACCTGCCGGGCCCGCTGGCGGCCGCCGCACTGCGGGACGACGGCGCGCGGGTGGTCAAGGTGGAACCGCCGGGCGGCGACCCGCTGAAGGCGCTGAGTGCCGGGTGGTACGCCGACCTGCACCGGGGCGTGGAGGTCCGGACGCTGGACCTGAAGACGGACGCAGGCCAAGCGGAGCTGCGGGCGCTGCTGGCCGGCGCGGACCTGCTGCTCACCAGCTCACGGCCGTCGGCGCTGGCGCGGCTGGGCCTCTCCCCTGCGGCGCTGGACGCCGACTTCCCCCACCTGTGCTGGGTGCGGATCGTGGGTGACACCCGCGACCCGGAAACCCCCGGGCACGACCTGACCTACCAGGCGGCCGCGGGCCTGCTGGACCCCGCGAACCCGGCCATGCCACGCACGCTGCTGGCCGACGTGCTGGGCGGACGCGAGGCGTACGCGGCGGCGCTGGCGCTGCTGCTGGGCCGCGAGCGGGGCAGCGCCGAGCGGGAACGGGTGGCGGGCCTAGGGGACGCCGCGCGGTTCGCGTCCGCGCCGCTCAGGTACGGGCTGACCGCGCCGGGCGGGCTGCTCTCGGGGGCGCAGGCCACGTACCGGCTGTACCGCACGGCGGACGGCTGGGTGGCCGCCGCGCCGCTGGAACCGCATTTCGCGGGCCGCTGGACGGCGACTATGGGCCCGGATACTGCGCGGACCCTGGCCGGGCATCCGACGGCGCACTGGGTGGACGTGGCCGCCCGAGAGGACCTGCCCCTGGTGGCGGTGGCTGAAGCTGAGGGCCCCTGAGGTGACTAGTCGGACTCGGCCTTTACGAACAGGGGGTGAAGGCCGCCGCTGGAGCACTGGACGGCGGTCCTGCCAGTTCCACTGTTCAGCTTGAGCAGCGCTGAGCGACTGGGGGTGCCGGTCACGGCGATGCGGGTGCGCTGGAAGCGACTTCTGTTCGCGTACGTGGCGATGTGGCCCGGCCTGGGGCCTTACCGCTCTCCGTGAGGCCGATGTTCCGTCCCTTGCTGGGGGCAAGTCGTGAGGGTGTCCCGGATGGGGGGCAATTCGGAGTAAGTCGGTCTGGTTGCTGCGTTGAGTTCCGGGGTGGGGGCGCGTAGACTCCGCTTACTGAGAATTCTTCCTATTAAGGATTCCATGAAGGAGCCTCATGACCACCCACACCTCCACCCAGCGCGTGCCTGCCCCCGCCCGCACCCCACCCCGCTCCACCCTCACGCCCGACCTGAAACTCGCGATCGGTCTGACCGCCCTGACCCTGGTCGGCCTGCTCACCGGCCTGGCGGGCGAGCACCTGCTGGAAAACCCGTACGTGGAATGGGCCGGGTACGGCCTGGCGTTCCTGGCCGGCGGCATTCCCGCCGGTCGGGAGGCGCTGCACAGCCTGTTCGTGGAACGGAAACTGGACGTGGACCTGCTGATGGTCCTGGCCGCCCTGGGCGCCGCGAGCATCGGGCAGGCCGCGGACGGCTCGATCCTGCTGTTCCTGTTTTCCCTGAGCAACACCCTGCAGGACTGGGCGATGGGCCGCACCAAGAACGCCATCCAGGCCCTGATGGACCTGAACCCGGAAGGCGCCACCGTCCGCCGGGACGGCGTGGAACGCTGGTGCGAACTGGGCGAGATCCGCATCGGGGACCTGCTGGTCGTGAAACCCGGGGAACGCATCGCCGCGGACGCCCGCATCGTCCGCGGGCAGACCAGCGTGGACGAGAGCCCCATCACCGGCGAGAGCGTGCCCATCGACAAGGCGCCGGGATCGGACCTGGCGTCCGGCACGGTGAACCTGAACGGCAGCGTGGAAGCCCAGGTGCTGCGCCCCGCCGGTGAGAGCACCCTGGCGCGGCTGGTGGGCCTGATGGAGGAAGCGCAGACGCAGAAGAGCCGCACCGAGAGCGTCACCGAGCGTTTTGAGAGCCCGTACGCGATGATCGTGCTGCTGTGCGTGCCGCTGGTGTACGCCGGACTGCACTTCCTGGGCGGGCTGAGTACGGCCGACGCGTGGTACCGGGCGATGACCTTCATGGTGGTCGCCTCGCCCTGCGCGGTGGTGATCAGCACGCCCGCCGTGATGCTCTCCGCGATGGCGGCCGCCGCGCGGGCCGGGGTGCTGTTCAAGAGCAGCGCCGCCCTGGACGCCCTGGCCGGCGTGAACACGGTCGCCTTCGACAAGACCGGCACCCTGACGCAGGCGAAGATGACCCTCACGCGCATCGTCGCCGACGACGAGCAAGCCGCGCTGGCGCTGGCCGCCGGCCTGGAAGCGCACAGCGAGCACCCCATCGCCCAGGCGATCGTGCAGGCCGCCCGGGAACGCGGCGTGCCGCCCGTGGCCGTCACGGACGCGCAGGCCCTTCCCGGGGCGGGCATCGAGGCGCGGCTGCCCACCGGTGAGCTGGCCTGGGCGGGCAACCTGCGCCTCGCCGGGCGGGAGGGCGCGCAACTCACGCCGCAGCAGCAGGCGGCCCTGGAGGGGCTCGGGCGGGAAGGCAGCAGCTCCGTGATCCTCGGGGTGGGCGGGCGCGTGATCGGGATCATGGGGGTGGCCGACGCGCTGCGCCCCCACATCCGCGAGGCCCTGGCGCACCTGAAGGGCAGCGGCGTGGCGCACCGCGTGATGCTCACCGGCGACCGGGAGGAGGTGGCGCGCACGGTCGCTCAGGAGGCCGGCCTGACCGAGTACCGCGCCGGCCTGCTGCCGGAAGACAAGCTGCGCATCATCGGGGAACTGCCCGGCCCGGTCGCCATGGTCGGGGACGGCGTGAACGACGCGCCCGCCCTGGCCCGCGCGGACCTGGGCGTGGCCGTCGCGTCCGGCACGGACGTCGCCATCGAGAGTGCAGACGTGGTGCTGATGCAGAACGACCTGGGGAAGCTGGGCGGCGCCGTGACCCTGGCGAAGGCCGCGCGGCGCACCGTGATCACCAACCTGACCTTCGCGTTCGGGGTGATCCTGATCGTGGCGCCCCTGGCCATTGCCGGGAAGGTGCCGCTGCCGCTGGGCGTGGTGGCGCACGAGGGCGGCACCGTGTTCGTGGTGTTCATGGGCCTGCGCCTGCTCACCCACCGCCTGTAACCGTGCACCGGCCTGTCGCCCTGCACCCGGAGGTGCCTGCATGACCCGACCCGCTCCCGCCCGACGTCTTTCCCCGCTGCGCCTGCTGGGCGGCCTGGCGGCCGCGTTCGTGCTCATTCAGCTCGTGCCGTACGGCCGGGCGCACACGAACCCGCCCGTGCAGGTCCGGCCCGCCTGGGTGGACCCGGACACGCAGGCGCTCTTCACACGTGCCTGCGCCGACTGCCACAGCAACGAAACGCGGTGGCCGTGGTACAGCAACGTCGCCCCGGTGTCGTGGCTGGTGCAGCGGCACGTGCAGGAAGGCCGGCAGAAGTTCAACGTGAACGTGCCCGGGTTCGGCCGGGACGCGGACGAGGCGGCCGGGCAGGTCCGCCGGGGCAAGATGCCGGAGCCCACCTACCTGCCCCTGCACCCGGAAGCGAGGCTGACGGATGCCGAGCGGCAGCAGCTGATCCAGGGGCTGGCCGCCACCTTCGGGGACGAGGAGCGGGAAGGCCGCCGGTGAGGACCGGGCGCGGCAATGCCCAAGTCCGCGTGAATGCCCGGCCCACCCAATCCGCGGGGGCTGGGCCTAGGCTTGGGGTCGTTCCGAGCACTTCGTTTCTTTTCCTGAGGAGGTTTCGCTCATGACCGATGACAGCCAGCACACCCGGCAGCCCGGCGCCCCCGGCCAGGAGGGCGGCGACAAGGACACGAACGACCTGAGTGACGTCAAGGACGTCCAGCGGCCCGACATGCTGGAGAAGGGCCGGCAGGTGGACCAGACCCCGAAGGACGTGACCGGCGAGCACGACGGCATCCAGCCGATCAATCAGCGCCGCTGAGCGCGGCAGGAGGTCCCGATGGGAGAAGGACGCGCGAACCGCAGCATCACCGAGTTCACCACGGAGGACGTGAGTGACGTGCCCACCCCCGCCACGACCGACCCGGCCGGGCAGGTGTCCAGCACCCTGGATCCCCGGCCGCAGGAGGAAGGCGGCAGCGAACTGAACGCCGAGGAGTTCGGCGACGAGCTGAACGGCACCCCGGACACCCCGCGCTCCTGAGGGGCCGGGCCACGCAGGAGGACCACATGGGCGAAGGCAGACCAGGCCGGGCCGGCAGCGAGGCCCACGCGAACGTCCCGCAGGACACCATCCTGGACCAGGGGCAGTGGAACAAGGGCACCCCGAAACACGCCGGGGACGCCGTGACGCAGGGCATCTACCCGGATGCCAGCGACGAGAACGCCCACGCCGGGGACCACACGTCCGGCGCGCAGAGGCGGGCGGGCACCGAGAAGGCCTTCAGCGGCCCGAATGCCGGGCATGGCCCGAACCCGGCCACGTACGGCAGCATGAAGGACGGCGGCCGGCCGGCCAGCGGCGCCACCAGCGACGCGCAGAAGAAGGTGGACGGCGAGGAAGCCTTCGAATAGGCCCCGGTCAGTCAGGAGAGCGGCGGACCACTCAGGTCCGCCGCTCTCTCATTCCCGCACTCAGTGGAAGTCCAGCAGCACGTGCTCGGCGCTGAAGCCCGGGCCCATGGCGCTCAGCAGGCCGCGGCCGTGCGGGTCGCCGCGCAGGGTTTCTTCCAGCACGAACAGCACGGTGACGCTGCTCATGTTCCCGTAGTCGCGCAGGACGGCGCGGCTGGCATCCAGCGCTCCGCCGGGCAGGCCCAGGGCGGCCTCGTACGCCGCGATGACCTTCACCCCGCCGGGGTGCACCACGAAGTGCCGCAGATCGTCCCGGGTCCAGCCGTGCGCGCCCAGGGCCTGCGCGACGTTCTCCCGCATCATGCCCTGCACCAGCGTGGGAATGTCGCGGCTGAACCGGACCTTCAGGCCGTCGTCCACCACGTCCCAGCCCATGATGTCCTCGCTGTCCTCGATCAGGGTGCTGTACGCGCCGTGCAGCGCCAGCCGCGGGGCGGGGCCGGGCACGTCCGGCGCGGTGACCACCGCGGCCGCCGCACCGTCCGAGAACAGCGCGGTGCCCACGAAGTTGCTCTTGGATTCGTCGCCGCGCACCAGCGTCAGGCTGCACAGTTCCACCGCCACGAACAGTACGCGGCGGTGCCCGGCCCGGACGAGGTCCGCCGCGCGCGCCAGTCCGGCCGCGCCGCCCGCGCAGCCCAGACCCCACACGGGCAGGCGCGCCGCGTGCCGGTTCAAGCCCAGCGTCTCGATCAGCCAGGCGTCCAGGCTGGGGGTGCTCAGGCCGCTGGTGGTGACCATCACGACCGCGTCCACGTCGGCCGGGGCGAGTTGCGCGTCCGCCAGGGCCTGGCGCGCCACCCGTTCGGTCAGGGCGCGGGCCTCGGTGAGGAAGGTGGCGTTCTTCTCCCCGAAACCGCGCGGGTCCAGGTACCAGTCGAGCGGGCGGGCCAGGGAGCGGGTCTCGATGCGGGCGTTGTCGAAGGCGTCCAGCAGGGTCTGGCGGGCGGCCATGCGGGGGAACAGCGTGCGGGCCGCCTCCCGCACCTGGGCCTGCGTGACCTGGTGCGGGGGCGTGGCGGTCACGAGGGAACGCATGACCGGGGGGGGCGTGACGGGCATGCCGCGCATCATGCCTGCTCGGGGGCGGGGCAAACGTCGCCTGGGGCACGGCCCACGCTGTCTTCAGGGGCCATAAAGGCATGCTGGCCGCCGGCAGACAGGGGGCCAGGACGCGGCTTCCCGTCCTGGCCGGAGGAAGGGGGATTCAGTCTCGGGCCTGCTGGCCGTTTTCCCACTCGGCGCGGCCCAGGGCGTCCAGGGAGCGGAAATCCTCGTCGGAGAGGGTGAGGGCGGCGGCGGCCACGTTCTCCTCCAGGTGCCGGACCTTGCCGGTGCCGGGAATGGGAAGCATCACGGGGCTGCGGCGCAGCACCCAGGCCAGTGCCACCTGGGAGGGCGTGGCGTTCAGGCGGGCGGCGATCTCGTCCAGCACGCTGCCGGGCCGGGAGAGGCTGCCGGCCGCGAGGGGGTACCAGGGAATGAAGCCGATGTTCTCCGCCTCGCAGTAGTCCAGGACCGCTTCGGACTTGCGGTTCACGAGGTTGTAGAGGTTCTGCACGGTGGACACCGGGAACACCTGCTGCGCGGCCTGGATGTCCTCCACGCTCACCTCGGACAGGCCGGCGTGCAGGATCACGCCGCTGTCCATGAGTTCCCGCACGGCGGCGAACTGCTCGTCGCGGGGCACCTTGTGGTCGATGCGGTGCAGCTGCCACAGGTCGATGCGGTCCACGCCCAGGCGGCGGCGGCTGAGGTGCGCCTGCTGGATGAGGTACTCGGGCCGGCCGCAGGGAGGCCACTTGTTCGGGCCGGTGCGGGTCAGGCCGCCCTTGGTGGCGATGACCACGGTGTCGTAGGGGTGCAGGGCCTCGCGGATCAGTTCCTCGCTCACGGCCGGGCCGTAGCTGTCGGCGGTGTCGATGAAGTTCACGCCCAGTTCCGGCAGGCGGCGCAGGGTGTCCAGGGCGCCTTCCGGGTCGGCCGGGTCGCCCCAGACGCCGTCGCCGGTGATGCGCATGGCGCCGAAGCCCAGGCGGTTGACCTCTAGGTCTCCGCCGATGCGGAAGGTGCCGCTCTGGGCGGCGCTGGGCACGGCAGCGCCGCGGGCGGGCGCGTTCGGTTGTTCCGTCATGTTGCATGACCTCCAGGCAGCATTCTGGCCCGGCAGGGCGGGGTCCGGTGAGGGCTTGCCTGAAGCTTCGGTTAAGGCCCGGGCACAGGTGGTAGGTCAGGCGTCGCGTTCGGGCACGTCGCAGGTGTCGCGGCTCACGAACTGCTCCAGCCGCTTGCGGTGCCGGCTGCTCCAGTCGATGGTGGGGCGCTTCTCCCCTTCCGGCAGATACCCCAGGCGGTACACCGCCATCAGCGCGAGGTCGTCCGGGACGCGCAGCAGCGTCTGGATGGCCTGCCACTGGCGGGGGATCTCCATGGGCGTGCTGATGAACTGGATGCCCATGTTCAGGGCGCCCACGGCGTTCCAGATGTTCTCCATGGCCGCGCCCATGCCGAACACGCTGTAAAACCCGGACAGCTGCTCCGGCACGTACTCGGTGCGGTCCAGCAGCACGGCCAGCAGCAGGGGACTGCCGGCCACCAGCCGGCGGTTGTCCTCCCCGAGTTTCCGCGGCACGCCGAGTTGCCTCATGAGTTTGATGCCGGCGTCGCTGAACACCTGTTTCGTGAAGGGCTTGAGGGGCCCGGGCAGGTGGTCGATGTGAATGCCGTCGCGCCGCTCGTCCATCTCGCGTTCCGTGAAGCGGAAGTAGCGGCGGTACCGCTCGAAGAAGATGCCGGCGTCGATCAGTTCGGTCATGCTCTCGCCGCTGATCCGCGCGATCTCCTGGATGGTGGCGGGGTTCTCGATCAGCACGAAGCGCCACGGCTGGCTGTTGAAGTGGCTGGGCGCGGCCTGCGCCACCCGCATCAGGAGGTGCTGGTGTTCACGGCTGACCGGGTCCGGGCGGAAGGGGCCATTCGTGGTGCGGCGGGCGAGCATGCCCTCGATCAGGTCCATGCCGGCAGGCTACCGCGCCCCTGCCCTAGCGGATGAGCACGCCGCCCAGCACGAACGCCGCCGCGCCCAGCAGGGCCAGCTGCCAGTGTCCGGCGCGCCCGGGCTTCGTGGCCGGCATGCTCAGCAGCAGCGCCAGCGCGGGCAGCAGCGCCCAGCCGCGCCCCCCGGCGCGCCAGGCCAGGAGGGCGGTGAGGGCGGTGCCGGCACACACCGCGAAGAACAGCGCGTGGTGCGGCCAGCGGGCCTGATCGCGTCGCCAGCCGAGTTGCAGCGACAGCCCCAGACCCAGCAGCAGCACCAGCAGCGCGCCGGTGACGCCCAGACTCCAGTGCGTGGCCTCCATGCCCGGATGCTGCCACACTCCGCGCCGCACCGGGCGGCGTATGGTGTCGGGCGTGCCGAAGCGTGCTTCCCTCCTGCTGACCGCCGCCCTGCTGACCCTGCCGCTGCTGGGGGCCTGCGGGAAGCGCGCGCCGGAGGACCTGACCTCGAAGCTGCTGTACACCGCCAGCGGCTCCTACGACGCCCAGGCGGACGTACGCGACCGCGTGAACCGCTCCACCCGCACGGTGCTCTGGGTGGAGCATCCCCCCCTGGAGGCGGCGCGGGTGGAGGTCACGTACGCCTCCGAGGCCCGGCAGGTGGCCTGGACCATGACGATCACCGCGCCGACGTTCACGGTCGGGGACGTGCTCAAGGAGAACCCGGGCGCGGCGCAGCCGGCCGGCCCAGCCCCGGGGCAGCGGTTCACCGGGGGCCGGCTGAAGAACGTGCTGGTGCTGCCCACCGAGGACGGGCTACGGCTGCTCACGCGGGGCTACGCGGTGCAGCGCGAGACGGCCCTGCTGCCGCTGTTCGACCAGCCCGCGCCCTGAAGGCAAAAGAAGCGGACCGCCCCGGGTGGGAGCGGTCCGGCCACCCGGGGCGGCACAGAAGGGGGGCGGCTTAGAGCAGTTCGCCGTCCTTGAAGAACAGGGCCAGTTCGCGCTCGGCGCTCTCGGGGCTGTCGCTGCCGTGCGTGACGTTCTCGCCGGTGGTCGTGGCGAAGTCGGCGCGGATGGTGCCGGGGGCGGCGTTGGCGGGGTTGGTGGCGCCCATCATGGCGCGCCAGCCGGCGATGGCGTTCTCGCCTTCCAGGGCGATGGCGACCACGGGCCCGCCCGTGATGAAGTCCACCAGCTCGCCGAAGAAGGGACGCTCCTTGTGCTCACCGTAGTGGCTCTCGGCGGTTTCGCGGGCGATGACCATCTGCTTGAGGCCGACCACGCGGTAGCCCTTCCTGGCGATGCGGGCGAGAATTTCGGGGGTGAGACCGCGGCGCACGCCGTCGGGCTTGATCATGGCAAAGGTGCGTTCCATAGCGCCCGGCAGGATAGCAGGCCCGGCCGCCTGCGCCAGCCCTGACCGGGGGTCTCGCGGGGGGCAAAGGCGGTGCTTTCGTCCCGGGTCAGAGGGCGTTTTTGCCCGCCAGCCCGGCGTCCTGGAAATCCGTATAGATGACACCAAAGAGCGCTTAGAATGTGCGGGTGACTCACGACCCTGACCCTCGCCCTTCCCCCACAGCGGCAGTGATTGCCCGGATCGCCAGTGGCGCCGGGCTGCTCGGCATGCTGCTGTTTCCCCTGGCCGCGCTGGGCCGCGGCTTCGACGCGGATGCCGTCCTGCTGCACCTGTCCGGCAGCCTGCTGACCCTGGGGGCGGCCGCGCCCGAACGCCTGCCCGAAACCGGCACGGTCCTGGCGCTCGGCTGGGTCGCCCTGGCGCTGCTGGCCGCCACGCTGTTCGGCGCGGTGCAGCGCACCCGCTGGTTCTGGATCACCGGTCTGCTCGCCGCCCTGGCGGCCTTCGCGGACGTGCTGCTGCTGAACTCCGCCCTGGGGGCCGAGGTGGCCCGCGTGGCGAACGACGCCGCGCTGCGCCCCGGCGCCAAGCGCCAGCTGCGCAACTTCTACGGCGGGGGCGGCATGAACCTGGGGCTGCTGCTGCCCATCCTGGGCGGCCTGATCAGCGCCGGGGCGGGCCTCAGTGCCCGCCGCGCCTGGCATGACCGCTTTAACCGTGTGCGCGGGCTGCTCGTGCCGGCCACCGCGATCACCCTGGCGATTCTGGTGGGGGCGATCGTGGTGCTGGTCGTGCAGCCGGCCGTGAATCTCAGCGGCAAGCCGCTGGGCCTGTGGGGCGGCTGGCTGGCCAAGAGCGACCTGGTGTACTTCGTGTACTCCACGCTGTTCGCGCCGGTCACCCGCTTCAACTCCCTGCTGGACAGCCTGAAGCTGGCCACGCCGCTGATCTTCACCGGTCTGAGCGTGGCGTTCGCGTTCCGCACGGGTCTGTTCAACATCGGCGCGCCGGGGCAGCTGACCATCGGCGCGATCTTCGCCATGCTGATGGGCGTGTACGGCCCGGCCGGGCTGGGCTGGCTGCTGCTGCCGCTGTCCATCGTGGCCGCCGGTCTGGGCGGGGCGCTGTGGGGCGCCATTCCAGGCCTGCTCAAGGCGCGGTTCGGGTCCAGCGAGGTCATCAACACGATCATGCTGAACTACATCGCCTCGGCGATCTTCGTGACCATGCTGGGCAGCACCAAGATCTTCGGCGTGCAGCTGATCGGCGCGGCCCTGCTGGCCCTGGCCGCCATTCCCCTCGTGAACCTGCTGCTCCGGCGCCTGCCGAACCTCAACCCGGTCGCCAAGGCGCCCCTCTTCGCGGTGGCGTACCTGCTGGCCGCCCGCGCGCTGTACAGCCTGCTCACCGCCGCGCTGCCCACCCAGGTGTTCACGAACACCATCCGCGTGGACGGCTACGAGGCCAAGAGCCAGGAACTGCAGGAAACCTCCCGCCTGCCCACCATGATCGACCTGCTGAACGTCGGCACGGCCGACACCGTGAAGATCAGCCTGGGCCTGCTGTTCGCCCTGGCCGCGTACCTGCTGGTCCGCACCTTCCTGAAAGCCGGGAACCGCAACCTGATCGCCCTGGCCGCCGCGCTGGTGGCGGGCGCCGTCACCTGGCGCATCGGCGTGCCGGTCGTCACGCCCGGCAACACCTTCAACGCGTCGTTCCTGATCGCCCTGGCCGGCGTGGTCCTGTTCGGCACGCTGATGTGGCGCACCTCCACCGGGTACGCGCTGCGCGCCGTGGGCCTGTCCCCGAAAGCCGCGGAGTACGGCGGCATCAGCGTCGCCAAGAACACCGTCCTCGCCATGACGGTCGCCGGGATGTTCGCCGGTCTGGCCGGCACGCACTACGTGAACGGCGGCGCCATGGACGAATACGCCCTGCGCGGCAACACCCCCGTGAACGTCGGCTTCGACGGCATCGCGGTCGCCCTGATGGGCCAGAACACCCCCGCGGGCGTGGTCGCCTCCGCGCTGCTGTTCGGCACCATCGACACCGGCGGCGTGGACGTGGACCAGAAACTCGACGGCGTCAGCAAGGACATCGTGACCGTGCTCAAGGCGCTGGTCGTGCTGTTCATCGCGGCCGGGGGCTTCCTCAGCCGCCGCATCATCGACCCGCCGCCCGCGGCCCTGACGGGCGGGAATACCGCCCCGCCCGCCGCGGTGGAGGTCACGTCGGCCGTGCCCGCCCCCAGCCAGACGCCCACGCCGCAGGTCGCGCCGGGCGAGTACCGCACCCCTGAAACCCAGACGCCTGACCAGAAGAAGGAGGACCAGGCATGAACGACCTCCTTACGCCCCTGCTCACCACCGCGTTTCTCGTCACGTTCGTCCGCAGCGTCGTTCCGCTGCTGCTGACCGGCCTGGGCGGCCTGTTCAGCGAGCGCAGCGGCGTGGTAAATATCGCCCTGGAAGGCCTGATCATCTTCGGCGCGCTGGCCGGCGCGGTGTCCACCAAACTGCTCGAACCGACCTTCGGGGCCGCCTCGCCGTGGCTGGGCTGGCTGGCCGGGATGCTGGTCGGCGGGCTGGTCGCCTGGGTGCACGCGCTTGTCAGCATCAAGTACCGCGCCGATCAGGTGATCAGCGGCACCGCCATCAACCTGCTCGCCAACGGTGTGCCGGCCGTGCTGCTCACCGCGCTGTACGGCAGCAGCACCGACAGCCCCAAGGTGGAGCACCCGCTGCCGCTGTGGGGCGTGGGGGACCTGAAGTTCTCTCCGCCGGTGTACTTCTCGGTGCTGGCCGTGATTCTTGCGTGGTACGTGATGTACCGCACCCCGTACGGCCTGCGCCTGCGCGCCACCGGCGAGCACCCGCACGCGGCGGCCAGCATGGGCGTGAACGTCCGGCGCATGCGGTATTCGGCCGTGGTGATGTCCGGCGTGCTGGCCGGCACCGCCGGGGTGTTCCTGAGCATCGGGAACCTGGACTCCTACGTGCGCAACATCAGCGCCGGGATGGGCTTCATCTCGCTGGCGGCCCTGATCTTCGGGCAGTGGAAGCCGCTGGGCGTGCTGGGCGCCACGCTGCTGTTCGGGTTCCTGCAGGCCCTGAGCATCGCCTGGGGCGGCCGGAACCTGATCCCGGACCCCCTGCTGACCGCCATGCCGTACCTGATCACCATGGTCGCGCTGGTCTTCACGGGCCGCAGCGCCGCACCGAAGGCGGTCGGGCAGCCTTACGACGGCTGACTTTTTTCCACCCTCCGCCCCGTTTCCTGGCCTGCCCGGGAAGCGGGGCGGCCTCTGTTTGGGGGGCGCAGGCGTGCCCCTGCTGCGCTGAGGGTGGCCCTCCCCTCCTGTCTCAAGAAACGCTAAGGTAGAGCTTATGAGTTTCGGTGCTGCCCTGAAACAGGCGCGTGAGGCGCAGGGCGTGACGCTGCACGACGTCGCCCAGAAGACCAAGATCCGACTGGATTACCTGCGTGCCCTGGAAGAAGGCAACGTGGCCGCCCTGCCCGAACGGACCTTTGCCCGCTCCTACCTGCAGCGCTACGCCCGAGAACTCGGCGTGGACCCCGCGCCCCTGCTCAGCGATTTCGACCGGAGCATGCCCCAGGCCGCCGACTTCGGCCCGGCCTCCCGCCAGCCCACCAGCAACCCCGGCGCGCGGGTGGCCGCGCCCGCCCCTGCCGCCCGCCGGGGCCTGAACCCGCTGTGGCTGGTGGCCGGGGTGCTGCTGCTGGGCGGCGCCCTCTACGGCGTGAACACCCTGATGAACCGCCCGCAGACTGCGGCCACGCCCGTCACCGAGCCCGCCCCGGTCACCGAGACCCCCACGCCGGAGGAGACGCCTGCCCCGCAGTCCGTGAACCTCAGCGTGAGCAGCGTGCCCGCCGGCGCGCGGGTGTACCTGGACAACCGCGAGTTGGGTGTCACGCCGCTGCAGTCCTTCCCGGTGGACGCCCGCGCCACCGCGGAGCTGCGGGTCGAACTGAGCGGCCGCGCGCCCCTGCGCACCGGCATCGCGCTCACCCGCGGCCGGAACCTGCGCGTGAACCTCGCCACCAGCGGCCAGGGCGCCAGCACGATCACGGACCTGGCACGGCCGGCGGCCACCGCGGTCACGCCGCCGGCCGCCACGCCAGCGGGCACCCCTGCCGCCTCGGAGCCGGCCACGCCCGCTGCCCCGCGCTCACCCGTAAGCGTGACCTTCAGCGGCGCGGCCTGGACGCGGGTCACGGACGCCTCCGGCCGCGTGCTGTACGAGGGCACGCCGCCCGCCGGAAGCGCCAAGGGGTTCCCGGCGGGCGTGCTGATCCGCACCGGGAACGCCGGCGCGGTGAAGGTCAGCGTGAACGGCGGTCCGGCCACGCCCATGGGGGCGGCCGGGCAGGTCCTGTCCAGACGATACTGACGGCGCCCGGGGCCGCCCGCCGCGTTCCCGGAACGCAGCGGGCGGCCCTGCCGTACAGTGAGACGTGCCGCACCTGACGACCTCTCCTGCAAGCAACGCCTTTCTGTACGTCTGGCGCAGTCCCTGGGTGCGGGCCCTGACCTTCCTGCTGATCGGGTACCTCGCGTGGAAACTCGCGGGCCGGATCACCAGCGTGGTCATGGTGTTCGCGGTGGCGTTCCTGATCGCGTACATCGCCAACCCGCTGCTCACCTGGCTGGAGCGTGGCCGGGTACGGCGGGGGCTGGGCGTGTTCTTCGTGCTGCTGGTGTTCGTGGGCATCTTCACTCTGGCGGGCGCGCTGCTCGTCACCGTCTCGGCGCAGTTCGTGCAGCTCATCCAGAAGCTGCCGGCCCTGATCGGCAACCTGGGCGAGGTGCTGGACAACCTGTCCGGGTGGCTCTCGGCGCGCGGCGTAAGCGGCATGGAGAACATCCGCGAGCAGGCCATCACGTCCGCGCAGACGTACGTGCAGAACCTGGGCGAGAACCTCGTGCCGATCCTGCAGGACGCCCTGAGCAGCACCGGCACCCTGGTGAGTAGCCTGCTGTCCATCGGCGGGGTGGTGGGGCAGATCCTGCTGATCCTGCTGCTCAGCGTGTACCTGATGCTGGACTACAGCCGCGTGAACACCGCCATGCTGCAGTTCTTCCCGCGGCCCTGGCAGCCGCGCGTGCTGGAACTCAGCGACCTGACCGGCACCGCCGTGGGCGGGTACGTGCGCGGGCAGCTGCTGATCGCCCTGTTCATCGGGCTGGTCGTGTGGCTGGGCCTGAGCATCGTGGGCATTCCCAGCGCGGCCGCGATCGGGTTCCTGGCCGGGGCGTTCAACATCGTGCCGTACCTCGGGCCGATCATCGGCGCGACGCCCGCCATGCTGCTGGCGCTGACCATGCCGGACCCGGTCCTGAAGATCATCCTGGTGGTGGTGGTGTTCGTGGCCGCCAACCAGATCGAGAGCAACTTCCTCAGCCCGTACATCCTGTCCCGGACCACCGACCTGCACCCAGTCACGGTGCTGCTGGCGATCCTGGTGGGCGTGGCCCTGATGGGCTTCACCGGGGCGCTGCTGGCCGTGCCGGCCGTGGCCCTGGGCAAGCTGCTGCTGCAGCGCTACTACTTCCCCAGCCGCGTGTACACCGAGGGACCCTCCGGCAGTCCGGGGGGGCTGGCGCTGGTGTCGCACACCCCAGCCGGGACAGTCCCCGTGGTGCAGGAGGGGGCCACGCTGCCCTCCACGCCACTCGGGCCGGCCCCGGGGGACGGAGCGGGGGTGCGTCAGACGGACGCGGAGCGCACGGCGCCCAGCAGTTCCACCTGACGGCCGTCCGGGTCGAGCACGAAGGCCATGTCCCGCCCGCCGGGGCTGGGTTGCAGGTCGCGGGTCACGGGCACGCCCGCGGCCCGCAGCTCGTTCAGCAGCGTGCCCAGGTCCCGGGGGGCCACGTACACGGCGAGGTGCTCGGCCCAGTGCGGGTGGGGGGCAGGCGACTCGCCGGGAATCTGGAAGAACTGCAGCGCGCCCTCGCCCAGGCGCAGCACCGCCCGGCGGTAGCCTTCCGGGGTGGTGAGCGACTTCTCCACCTGCGCGCCCAGCGCGGCGTAGAAGTGCAGGACGGCGTCCAGGTCGCGGGTCAGGAAGGAGACATGCTTGAGCATCCTGGCAGCATAGCGGGGCGGGCACCCCCGCCCGACCGTTCAGTCGGGGTGAAACGTCCCCCTTGGCTTGTGGGAGAGTAAAAGTTATGACCCGACCGGAGCCGGACGCCCCCACCCCCACGACCACCGCTGCCCCTGAGCCTGCCGCCCCCCACACCGGGCCGCAGCACGCGGGCCAGCCCGCCCTGGCCACGCCCGGGCGCCCGGCCGCGAGTGGCGGCAAACCGGCCGGTGGCCGCCCGAAACGCATGGTGGACATGGACCCCAGCGGGCAGGTCACGCAGCGTGAACCGGACCGCGCCAACCGCCAGTACCTGAACTACGCCTTCTACAAGCTGGACCCCGCCTTCCGCCGCCTGCCGCATGCCGAGCGCGAGGAGATGAAGGCCGAGTTCGCCGCCGCCGCGCAGGCCTGGGTGGACGAGGCGCCCGCGCCCAGGGGCATCATCCAGCGCACGTACAGCCTGGTGGGTGTGCGGGCCGACGTGGACTTCATGATCTGGCGCATGGCCTTCGACGTGAACGACTTCCAGGAGGCGCAGGCCCGCCTGAACCGCACGCGGCTGATGGGCTACCTCACGCAGCCCCGGCACTACATCAGCATGAACAAGCGCAGCCAGTACGTGAACTCCATCGAGGGCAGCGGGCACGGACTGGAACTGCTGCCCGGGCAGGGCAAGTACCTGTTCATCTACCCCTTCGTGAAAACGCGCGCCTGGTACGACCTGACGCCCCTGACCCGCCAGGGCATGATGGACGAGCACATCTACGCCTCCGGGCCCTTCAAGGGCGTGCGCATCAACACCAGTTACTCCTACGGCATCGACGACCAGGAGTTCGTGGTGGCCTTCGACAGCGACTACCCTCAGGAGTTCGTGGACCTCGTGCACCGTCTGCGGTACACCGAGGCGAGCAACTACACCCTGAGCGACACGCCCATGTTCACCTGCATCAAGAAAGACCTGACGGGCGTCCTGAACGACCTCGCCTGACCCCGGGCGCCCCGGCGGCCATCAGGGGTCCCGGGGAGAACGCAGGCGGGCCAGGCGGTCGGAGAGGCTCCCGACCAGCGCGCCCAGCAGGAACACCGGCCCGAGCGGCAGCACCCAGCCCAGCAGCGCGTAGATGCCGGGGTGCAGGCCGCTCGCCTGGTATTCCGGTTGCAGCGCCGCGAAGGAAAAGACCCCGGCGGCCAGCCCGGCCGCCGCTCCCCCCCAGCGGCCCGCCCGCGGCGAGCGACCCGCGAGCCAGTACGCTGCCCAGGCGAGCAGCAACGTGGGCAGCAGCAGGGCCGGCACCCACGCCAGCAGGGGGAACAGGCCCGCGTTCTCGCCCCGCGCGGCCCGCAAGACGCCCAGGCCGGCCCCCAGCAGCGTGAGGGTCAGCATCTGAACGGTGGTGGCGTCGGGGAAACGGCGGGTCACCCCGGCATGATACGGGCCCCCCTGCGGCCAGGCCCATAAACGCAAGGCGCGCCGGCCCCCTCTCGACGGGGGCCGGCGCGCACCTGTTCCGTGCTGAAATTTACTTCGCAGCGCTGTAGCGGCGGCTGACCTCGTCCCAGTTCACGGCGTTCCAGAAGGCCTTGAGGTAATCGGGGCGGCGGTTCTGGTAGTTCAGGTAGTAGGCGTGCTCCCACACGTCCACGCCGAGAATCGGGGTGCCGCTCACGCCGGCGACCGCCTCACCCATCAGGGGGTTGTCCTGGTTGGCGGTGCTCACCACGTCCAGGGCGCCGTTTTTCACGACCAGCCACGCCCAGCCGCTGCCGAAGCGGGTCTTGGCGGCGTCCTCGAACTTCTCCTTGAAGGCGTCGAAGGACCCGAAGGCGCCTGTGATGGCGTCCATCAGTTCGCCGCTGGGCTGGCCGCCCTGGTTGGGGCCCATGACCTGCCAGAACAGGCTGTGGTTGGCGTGGCCGCCCGCGTTGTTGCGCAGGGCGCCCTTCTTGTCGGCGGGCACCTGGTCGAGCTTCTGGATGAGTTCCTCGACCGGCAGGTCGGCCATGTCGCTGCCTTCCAGGGCCTTGTTGGCGTTGTCCACGTAGGCCTGGTGGTGCTTGGTGTGGTGGATTTCCATGGTGCGGGCGTCGATGTGGGGTTCGAGGGCGTCGTAGGCGTAGGGCAGTTTGGGCAGTTCGTAGGCCATGGGAGACTCCTTTCCGGGCAGGCGGCGCACTCGCGGGGCCTGCACAGCGCTTCTCATGGTAACGGCCGGGCGTGAAGATGAGCCCGGTCGTCCGGTGCGGGGTGACTTTAGGGGCCCTTCATCCCGGATTCACGCGCGGCGTGGGGGCACGAGCAGCACGCGCAGATCGTTCAGGTTCTGCCCGGTCGGCCCGGTCACCAGTCCATCCCCCAGCGCCGCGAAGAAGGCACCGGAATCGTTGCGGGTCAGGCAGGCCCCGGCGTCCAGGCCCAGGGCGGCCGCGCGGGCCAGGGTGTCCGGCGTGAGGATCGCGCCGGCGGCGCCCGAACTGCCGTCCAGGCCGTCCGACCCGGCGCTCAGCCCCCACACGCCGATCGGCCCGAGATGCAGGGCCAGCGCGAGCGCGAACTCGTGGTTGCGTCCGCCCACACCGGGGCCGCGCACCGTGACGGTCGCCTCGCCGCCGGAAACCAGCGCCAGGGGCGCGTCCGTGTTCAGGTGCTCCTGCACGATCCGGGCGTGCTGCGCGGCGACGTCCCGCGCCTCCCCGGTCCAGCCGTCTCCAAGATCCAAGATGCCGTACCCCAGCTCACGCAGGTGCCGGGCGGCCGCGTCCAGCAGCAGGCGGTTCGAGCCGATCACCCGCGACGTCACGCCGGGCAGCGCCTTGGGCGTGTCGGGCACCTCGCCACTCTCCCCCCACGCGAGGTGCCGCGCGACCTCCGGCGCCGCCACCCCGAACCGCTCCAGCACCGCGCGGGCGTCCGCGAAGGTGGTGGGGTCCGGCACGGTCGGCCCGGAGGCGATCACGGCCGGATCGTCCCCCACCACGTCCGAGAGCAGCAGGGCCTGCACGGCCGTCCCGCGCGCCAGGGCCGCCTGAGCCAGCCGGCCGCCCTTCACGCCGGACAGGTGCTTGCGCACCGTGTTCAGGGCGTGGATGTCTGCCCCGGCGCGCATCAGGTCGCGGATCACGGCGGCCTTTTCCTCCAGGGTAACGCCCTGCGGCCGGGACAGCAGGGCGCTGCCCCCACCGGACACCAGCACCAGCCACACGCCACCGGCGGGCAGGCGCTCCGCCTCGGCCAGGGCGGCCTCGCCCGCCTGCACGCTGCGGTGATCGGGCAGGGGGTGCGCCGCACGGCGCAGCTGCACGTGCGGGGCGGCCTCCACGGCGGCAGGCAGGGCCGCGTCGTCCGGCAGGATGCCCAGCGCCGGCGTGCCGGGAAACCGCTCCAGGGCCGCGCCCAGCATGGGGCCGGCGGCCTTCCCGAACGCCAGCAGCCGCGCGGGGGCCGGCCCGGACCAGCCGGCGAGGTGCCGCGCGGTCAGCCGGGCCGGGTCGGTGGCCGCCAGGGCCGCCTGGAACGTCCCCAGCAGCACCTCGCGCACGGCGTCACTCGGTGGCGAGGAACACGTAACGGAAGAGCAGCAGCGCGGCCACGCCGTACAGGACCGGGCTCACCTCGCGCGCCTTGCCGGTCAGGGCCTTGAGCACGCAGTACGCGATCACGCCCAGGCTCACGCCGTTGGCGATGCTGAAGGTCAGCGGCATGGCGATGATCGTCAGGAACGCCGGGAGACTGTCGGTCAGGTCGTCCCAGTCGATGTGCCGCACCCCTTCCATCATCAGGGCGCCCACCAGAATCAGCGCGGGCGCGGTCGCGGCAGCCGGAATCGCGCCGGCAAGCGGCCACAGGAACGTCGCCAGCAGGAACAGCACGCCCACCACCACCGCCGTCAGGCCGGTCCGGCCGCCCTCGCTGATGCCGCTCGCCGACTCCACGTACGCGGTCACGGTGCTCGTGCCCATGAACGCCCCGAACATCGCGGCCAGGCCGTCCATCGCGAAGGTGCGGCGGGCGCGCGGCAGGTCACCGTCCGGGGTGAGCGCCCCGGCGCGGTGCGCCAGGCCGGTCAGGGTGCCGGTCGCGTCGAAGAAATCCACGAAGAAGAAGGTGAACACCACGTTCAGCAGGCCCAGCGCCAGCGCGCCGCCCAGGTCCAGCTGACCGACCAGGTCCGCCGGCCACACCGGCACGCCCACCACGCCGTTCTGGAAACCCTGGAACGCCTGCAGGGCGCCCTCCGGCCCGCCCGGATACACCGGCAGGCGCAGCACCACTGCGATCAGGCTGGTGATCAGGATGCCGTACAGGATCGCGCCCTTCACGTTCCGGGCCATCAGCACGGCTGTGAGCAGCAACCCCAGCAGCGCCAGCCACGCGCCCGGAGCGGTCACTGCGCCCATGCCGAGCATGGTGGCCTCGTTCGCCACGACGATGCCCGCGCTGCGCAGCCCCAGGAACGCCAGGAACGCCCCGATGCCGCCCGTGATGGCGAACTTCAGGCTGTTCGGGATGGCCTTCACGATCGCCTGCCGCGCGCCCAGCACGCTGAGCAGCACGAACAGCACCCCGCTGATGAACACCGCGCCCAGCGCCGTCTGCCACGGCACGCCCATGCCCAGCACCACCGAGAAAGAGAAGAAGGCGTTCAGGCCCATGCCCGGCGCCTGCGCGAACGGGTACTTCGCGACCAGGCCCATCGCCAGCGACCCGAACGCCGCAGCGATCGCGGTGGCCATCAGCAGCTGCACGAACGCGTTCGGCACCTGAATGGCGCCCGAAAGAATCTGCGGGTTCACGAACAGCACGTAACTCATGGTCAGGAAGGTCGTGATGCCCGCCCGGACCTCCTGCGCCACACTGCTCCCCTGCCCGGACAGGTTGAAAAACCCGTCCAGTCCACCCCTGCGCCCACCCACTGCCTGATCCGGCCCAATCGTCATGCCGCCCACGTTACCGCCTGCACCCGCCCCGCAGCGGCCCCACACCCAGACGGCCCGGCCGGCCGGGAATCGCCCCGCACCGTTTCCGGAAAGCGGCGGCCTGCACTACCATGCGGCCCATGCGTTCCCCGCTGCCCCGCTCCGTCCTGACCCGCCTGGAAACTGGGCGGCTGGTCGTGCTGAGCGTGCTGCTGGGCATGCTGGTCGGCGGGCTGGGCATCCTGCTGCGCCTCGCCCTGGACGCCCTGGCCACCCTGCGGGACGTGGTGATCGGCTACTCGCCGCCCGGCACGCCCGGCGAGGGCGGCCTGATGATGACCTTCGGCGCGGCCCTCCCCTGGGCCCTGCTGGTCTTGCCGGCCCTGGGCATGGTGTACGCGGCCCTGACGCCCGCCCGGCGCGGCGACGCCCTGAACGCCCTGATCGCCTCGTACCACACCCGCGCGCCCCTGCCGGGCCTGCGCACCCAGCTGGGCACCCTGGGCGCCGCCGCCGCCGCGAACGCCAGCGGCCTGCTGGTCGGCCGGGACACGCCCTTCCTGCTGGCCGGGCAGCTCGGCGCGGCCCTGCTGCGGCGCGTGACCAGCTTGGACGCCGTGGAATTCCGCACCCTCACCCTGGCCGGGGCGGCCTCGGCACTGGGGCTGGTGCTGCACGCCCCGCTCGCCGCGGCCGTGCTGCTCGCCGAGGTGCTGTACCGCCGCTTCGAATTCGAGTTCGAGGTCCTGATGCCCTGCCTGCTCGCCGCCGTGGCCGGCAGCGCCGTGTACGGCCTGGCCTTCGGGTTCAGCCCGCTGTTCAGCGTGCCCACCCTGCCCGCCCCGGCCGCGCCGCAGCTCGCGCAGTACCTGCTGATCGCCCTGGCGACCACCCTGGCCGCCGTCGTGGCCGTGCTGCTGAGCCGCCTGCTGCCCGCCACCGTGACCGGCGCCTGGTACCGGCCGCTGCTGGGCGGCCTGTTCGGCCTGCTCACCGCCGCCGTGGCCGTGTTCGTCACCCCGGACATCCTGGGCGGCGGGTCCGGCTGGCAGCAGCTCGCGCTCTCCGGCTTCGTCGGAACCGAAGGCCTGGGCCTGGGCCTGCTGCGCTGGACGCTGCTGGCCCTGGGCGCGCAGCTGGCGTTCGGGGGCGGCGTACTGCCGTCCGTGGCGATCGGCGGGCTGCTCGGCACCGGCCTGGGCAGCCTGCTCGGCGTGGATCCCGCCATCGCCAGCATGATCGGCGCCGTGAGCGTGCTGACCGTCACCCTGAACGTCCCGGTGGCCGCCGCGCTGCTCGCCACCACCTGGGGCGGCGAGGCGCTGCTCCCGCTGGCGCTCGTCGCGGCCGGCATCGCCCACGTCCTGAGCGGCCCCCGCGGCCTGATGGACGCGCAGGTCACCGCCCGCAAGGACAGCGGCGCCCACAACACCGCCGCGCCCCTCCTGCCCGAAGGCATCCGCTACGCGCCCCGCGTGAACGTGGTGAACGTGACCAGCGTTCCGGCCGCCGTGCCCTTCGACCGGCCGGCCGCGCCCGAGGGCGCGCTGCGCGGCGAGCGGGAACTGTACCGCCGCAGCGTGCCCCGCAGCTGGCAGGGCTCCCGCCTGAGCCTGGTTGCGCTGCCACCGGGCGTGGAGGTCGTCGGCGTGATCCGTGACGGCACCGTGCGCGTGCCCCGCCCGGACCTGCGCCTCACCCCAGACGACGAACTGATCTTCCTGGCCGACGCCGAGGCCTTCGCCGCGCTGGAAGGCGTGCTGCGCCTCACCGGCAGCTGAAGCAGGCCGCGTACGTGTAGACGGACCCGGCCCGCCTGCCCCGCGCCCCCTGGCAGGGTCACGCCGCCGGGCGTAGGCTGGGCCGGTATGTGCCGCCCGTTCCGCCCCCGCCCGCTGCCGTCCGCACCGGGCCCTTCATGACCCGCCCCCGCTGGCGCCGCTGGGACTGGAACCGCAACGAGTGGCTCGGCATCCTCAACGGCTGGGCCGTGTTCATCGGGGACGGGTTCATGAGCTCCACGGTCGTGATCGCGGGCTTCGCCACGCGGCTCGGCGCGCCGAACTGGATGATCGGTCTGCTGCCTGGCATTGCGTTCGGGGGGTGGCTGCTGCCGCAGCTGTTCATCGCCTCCCGCGTGCGGGGCCGGCCGTACAAGCTGCCGGTGTACCGCTCGGCGGCGCTGGTCCGCACGGCGACGTACATCGCCATGATCCTGATCACGGCGTTCCTCGCCGACCAGCCGGCCCTGTGTCTCACGCTGTTCCTCACGGCCATGCTGGTCAACGCCCTGGCCTCCGGCGTGTCGGGCCTGCCCTTCCTGGAAGTGGTCAGCAAGACCGTGCCCAGCGAACGCCGCCCCCGCTACTTCGCCACCCGCAACCTGTACGGTGGCCTGCTCGCCTTCGGGGCCGGGATTCTCGTGCGGCAGATCCTCGCCGGGGACCTCGCGTTCCCGCTGGACTACACCCTGATCTTCTCGCTGGGCACGGCCGCGTACGTCCTCGGGTACTGGATTTTCGGGCTGGTGCAGGAACCCCCGGACGCCCCCCAGGCCGCCCAGGGCTTCCGCGCGGAGTTGCGCAGCATTCCCGTGACGCTCCAGGACCGGCCGTTCCGCGCCTTCCTGCACCTGCGGCTGCTGCTGGCCGCCGCCAGCATGAGCGAATCCTTCTACGCCGCGAATGCCCTGCGCACCCTGAACTTCCCCGCCGCGAGCCTCGGCGTGTTCGTCATGGCCGTCATGGGCGCCGCGCCGCTCGCCAACCCCATCTGGCAGCGCGTCGCGGAACGCCGAGGGTCGCGCCGCATCCTCCGGTACGCCACCGCCGTCAGCGTCCTCGCGGCCTTCTGGGCACTGACCGTCACCGTCCTGCGGCCCCCGCAGCCGCTGGCACTGCCGGCCTACCTGCCCGTCTTCATGCTCTCCAGCATCGCCGCGCAGGGCTTCAACCTCGGCCACACCAACTACCTGCTGAACCTCGCCCCGGACCACGCCCGCAGCCGCTACATAGGCACGCTCAACACCCTGATCGCTCCCGCGCTCCTCTTCCCCGCCCTGGGCGGCCTGCTCGCCGACTGGCTGGGGTACGCGGCCGTGTTCACCGCCAGCATCCTGCTCGGCCTCGCCGCCTGGATCGTCGGCGGACAGCTCAAACGCGACGCCTGACCGGGCGGGAGGGCCACCAGAATTCCTGAATGTTCGCGCGCCCGCCTGAACACCAGGCGGGCGCGCTTTGTGTCTATGTTCAGTGGCCGAGGATCTTGCTGAGGAACTGTTTGGCGCGTTCGTGCTGGGGGTTCTGGTAGAAGTTCTCGGGGGTGGTGTCCTCGACGATGTTGCCCTGGTCGAAGAACAGCAGGCGGTCGGCGACCTCGCGGGCGAAGCCCATCTCGTGGGTGACGACGAGCATGGTCATGCCGCTGCGGGCGAGTTCTTTCATGACGTCCAGCACTTCCTTGATCATTTCGGGGTCGAGGGCGCTGGTGGGTTCGTCGAAGAGCATGACCTTGGGGTCCATGGCCAGGGCGCGGGCGATGGCGACGCGTTGCTGCTGCCCGCCGCTGAGCTGTGCGGGGTACTTGTGGGCCTGTTCCTCGATGCCGACGCGGCGGAGGAGTTCCAGGCCGCGGGCGTCGGCTTCGGGCCGGCTGGTGCGGCGCACGCGGGTGGGGGCCAGGGTGATGTTTTCCAGCACGGTGAGGTGGGGGAAGAGGTTGAAGCTCTGGAAGACCATGCCGACTTCGCGGCGGATGGCGTCGAGGTTGCCGCGGCCGTTGAGTTCGATGCCGTCCACGATGATGGTGCCCTGGTCGTGGGCGTCGAGGGCGTTGATGGTGCGGATGAAGGTGCTCTTGCCGCTGCCCGACGGGCCGATCACGACGACGACCTCGCCGCTTTTCACGTCGAGGTTCACGCCGCGCAGGGCGTGGAAGCTGCCGAAGTGCTTGTGCACGTCGCGGATCTGGATCATGGGCTGGCCGGCCGCCTGCGTGTGGGCCGCCGGGCGGGGCGTGGGGCGGGCCTGGGTCATGGCCGTTACTGTACACGCCTGCTGCCCGGGGGGCGCGGCCGGGGGCGGGAGTGGTCCGGACAGGGTGGTGGGGCACGTGGGGAAGTTGTCGGTGCGACTCACGGTGTGGCGGGCCGGGGCGCGCTAGTGTGTGGGCGTTCACTTCGATTTCTCATGTCCGACCGGCGACCGTGTGCCGGCCTGACCTGGAGGTTCCACCTATGAAAAAAAGCATCAAGCAACTGACCGCCGTTCTGGGCCTGGGTGTGGCTGCGGCCGCGCTGGCGCAGGGCACGACCTTCCTGACCATCGGGACCGGCAGCACGACCGGGGTGTACTTCCCGGTGGGGACCGGCATGGCGAAACTTATGAACGACGCGGGTGGCGTGCGCGCCAACGCCCGCAGCACCGGCGGGAGCGTGTTCAACATGAGCGCCCTGGCGACCGGGGAGCTGGACATGGCGATCGTGCAGAACGACATTGCCTTCTACGCGTTCCGCGGGACGGGCGTGAGCTCCTTCGAGGGCAAGGCGAACAACAAGGTGCGTGCCATGGGCGTGCTGTACCCGGAGGTGCTGCACATCGTGGCCCGCAAGGACGCGAAGATCAACAGCGTCGCGGACCTGAAGGGCAAGCGCGTGGTGACGGGCGACCTGGGGTCCGGTACCGAGCAGACGGCCCGGCAGGTGTTGGAGGCGTACGGCCTGGGCTTCGATGACCTGGGGCAGCAGCTGCGCGTCTCGCCTGCGCAGGGCATCACGCTGATGCAGGACAAGCGCGCCGACGCGCTGTTCTACACGGTGGGTGTGGGCGCCAGCGCCATCAGCCAGATCGCGCAGACGGTGGACGTGAAGATCGTGCCGGTCAGCGGCAACCAGGCGACCGCCCTGATCAAGAAGTACCCCTTCTACGTGCGTTACAACGTGCCCGCCAAGAGTTACAAGGGCGTGGGCGCCACGGTGCCCAGCGTGGCCGTGCAGGCCGTGATGGTCACGACCACGGCGCTCAGCGAGGACGCGGTGTACAAGGCCATGAAGGCCACCTTCGGGGACGAGAAGGCCCTGAAGGCCATTCACCCCAGCCTGAACACCAACTTCAGCCTGACCAAGGCCACGCAGGGGGCCGGCGTGCCCTTCCACGCGGGCGCTATCAAGTTCTTCAAGGAACACGGCCTGAACGTCAAGTAAGTCCTGGCGGATGCCGCCGCGATCCGGGGCCAGCTGCCAGCATGTGCGGCTGGCCCCCTCCCCTTTCCCCGAGTTCCACCTGACAGAGGACCTGCATGACTGATCCCAGAGAACCCACGTCCCCCGTTCCCAACCCCCGGCAGTTTCAGGATGCGCGGTATGAAGCTCCGCCGCATCACGACCCCTTCTTCCTGCACGCACACGAGGCGACCACCGAGGGCGAGCGCCGCGCCATCGAGATGGTCGAGGCGGCCGAAACCGGTGGCCGGAAACTCAGCGGGTTCCCGAAATGGCTGGTCACGGCGCTGGCCCTGGCGTGGTGCGCCTTCCAGATGTGGGCGGCGCAGAAGGGCACGGTGGACCTGCTGACCCTGCGGGCGGTGCACCTGGCGTTCGCGTTCGCGCTGGCGTACCTGGTGTTCCCGTTCCGCAAGACCCCGGACCGGCCGCAGACGCGGGTGCCGTGGCTGGACTGGGTGCTGGGCGCGGCGGCGACCGGCACGGCCGTGTACCTGATCCGGCAGTACCCGACGATCGCGAACGTGCAGGGCGGGTCGCTGACCAGCACGGACGTGTGGGTGGGCAGCGCCATGATCGTGCTGCTGCTGCTCGCGGCGTGGCGGACGATCGGGATTGCCATGCCGATCGTGGCGGGCGTGTTCATGCTGTACGCCCTGACGGGCCCGAAGGGCCTGATTCAGGGGGACCTGGGGCCGCAGTTGCAGCTGCACGCCGGGCAGACCTGGCCGCAGGTGGTGGGGCAGCTGTTCGCGAACACGGAGGGGATTTTCGGCACGGCGATCGGCGTGTCGGCGCAGATCGTGTTCCTGTTCGTGCTGTTCGGCGCGGTGTTCGACAAGCTGGGCGCCGGGGACTGGTTCATGAACGTCGCGCAGGGCCTGCTGGGCGGGTACCGGGGGGGGCCGGCGAAGGCGAGCGTGCTGTCCAGCGCCCTGAACGGGATCATCAGCGGAAGTGCGGTCAGTAACGTGGTGACGGGCGGGAACATCACCATCGGGACCATGAAGAAGGTCGGGTACAGCGCCGAGAAGGCGGGGGCCATCGAGGTGGCGTCCAGCAGCAACGGGCAGCTGATGCCGCCGGTGATGGGTGCGGCGGCGTTTATCATGGCGCAGAATCTGAACATCGAGTACCGCAGCCTGATTCTCGCGGCGGCCATCCCGGCGTTCCTGTGTTACGCGGCGCTGCTGGTGGTCACGCACATCGAGGCGTTGAAGCTGAACCTGCGGGGCCTGCCGAAGTCCGAGCTGCCGCGCGTGCGGCAGACGCTGATCGCCGGGTGGTATTACCTGATTCCGCTGGGGTACCTGCTGGGCACCCTGACCGCGAACCCGGACGCCGCGCCGGAGCGCATCGCGCTGAACACCATCCTGATGATGATGGTGATGATGCTGGTGCAGGAGGTGTACCGCGCCACCCGCCCCGGTGACGGCCGCACCGCCGTGCAGGGCCTGAAGGACGGCGTGCGGATGCTGGTCGAGGCCTTCGAGTCCGGGGCGCGCAGCATGATCGGCATTGCCATCGCCACGGCGGCGGCGGGGATCATCGTGGGCATCGTGACCATCACGGGGCTGGGTTTCGGACTGGCGGACATCGTTCAGCTGGTCAGCGAGACCTTCCGCAACCTCTTCGCCAGCATCGCCGCGCTGATTCCCGGGGTGAACGCCGCTCAGGTGGCGACGTTCGGGGCGATGGTGGTGGTGCTGCTCATGGCGCAGCTGATCGCGCTGGTGCTCGGCATGGGCCTGCCCACCACCGCCAACTACATCCTGATGTCGGCCTTGATCGTGCCGATCATCGCCAAGATCGCCGGGCTGGACACCAGCAACCCCGCGCAGATGCTGCCGGTGCACATGTTCGTGTTCTACTTCGGGATCATGGCCGACAGCACGCCCCCGGTGGCGCTGGCGGCGTTCGCGGCGGCGGCCATCAGCGGCGGGAATCCGGTGGCGACCGGCGTGCAGGCCTTCCAGTACGAGCTGCGCACGGCGCTGCTGGCCTACATGATGTTCTTCAACCCGCAGCTGCTGCTGATCGCCAACAACCGCCTGGGCGGCCTGCCGCTGGCCGAGGCGGTGCCCATGGTGGTGTTCGCGTTCATCGGGCTGGTGGCGTTCAGCGCGGCCACGCTGCGTTTCCTGCACCGGCGCACCAACTTCCTTCAGACGCTGCTGCTGCTGGTCGCGTCCCTCATCCTGATCATTCCCACGCACATCCTCTGGAACCTGAGTGCGCTGGGCCTGATCGCCCTGGTGTACTTCTGGCAGAAGGCCGGCAGCCGCCGCGAACAGCCCCCGGTCGTGCCGCCCGCCGTGGCAGGATGACCGCGTGACCCTCCCGCCCCACCCTGACCCGCACGTCCCCGCCCCGGCCCCGGCGGCCAACGAGCCGCTCCGCTCCGCGCTGCGCCGGGGGGAGAACGTGGTGGAACTGATCGCCGTGCTGTGGCAGCGGCCCGCGGTGCGGCTGGTGGTGTACCTGATCGCGGTGCCGCTGGCGCTGTGGGTGCTGCTGCGCGGCATGCAGCTCCTGACCAGCGTGCTGGTCACGATCCTGCTCGCGTACGGGCTGGCGTTCCTGTGCAACCCGCTGCTGGTGTGGCTGGAGCGGCGCGGGGTGGGCCGGGGCCTGGGCGTGCTGCTGGTGCTGATCCTGGGCCTGGGGCTGGTGACGGGCATCGTCATGACCCTGAGTTCCCAGGTGCAGAGCATGCTGCAGAGCCTGCCGCAGCTCGCCCGGTCCCTGAAGGAACTCGCCATGAACCTCCTCGATCACCTGGGGAACGTGCAGGGCGCCGAGGGTCTGCGCGACCGGGTGAGCGAGGCCATCGACAAGCAGCTCAGCGGCATCCAGCAGGGCGCCGGACCGCTTGCCGAACGCATCCTGAATTCCGGCCCGGACGTCATGCACACCCTGAGCAACCTGGTGGGGTGGCTGGGGCAGGTGGGGTTCATCGTGACGCTCGCCATGTACTTCATGTTCGATTACGACGGTGTGGGCCGCACGCTGGTGGGCGTATTCCCGAAACGCTGGCAGCCGACCATCGTCCGGCTGTCCGACGACGTGAGCGAGAGCTTCGGGTCGTACCTGCGCGGCACGCTGCTCACCATGGTGGCGTGCGTGGTGCTCGCCACCGGCGGGCTGCTGCTGCTGAAGGTCCCGAACGCCCTGGCGATCGGGCTGATGAGCGGGTTCATCAACCTGTTCCCGTACGTGGGGATCGTGCTGGCGTCCATCCTGGCGATGGTGCAGGCCGTGCCCCTGGGCACGACCACCATCCTGCTGGTGGCGCTGCTGTACTTCCTGATCAACCAGCTGCTCGGAAACGTCATCGGCCCGATCATCATGGGCCGCACCACGCAGCTGACCGCCTCCACGATTCTTGTGGCGCTGCTGATCGGGCTGGCGCTGGGCGGCGCGGGCGGCGCGCTGCTGGCCATTCCGGTCGCCACGCTGATCAAGCGCTGGGTGGAACGCTACTGGCTGCCCAGCGCCGCGCACGAGGGCGACCCGAGCGACGCGCCGGCCGGGGTGCTGGGCGAACCGGACCTGGACCCGGTGGAGATCATGAGCGACCTGCAGCCCGACGACCCCCGTCAGGAAGCCAAGGGCCTGAGCGACGGCACCTGAAGCACACCAGAAGAAGGCCGCCCACCGGGAGTCCTGGTGGGCGGCTTCGCGGTAGGGGGCCAGATCAGCGGCTGGCGATCTTCACGCGCTTTTCCAGCTGGTCGGTGAAGAAGGTCATGACGGTGGTCAGCGCGAGGTACACGGCCGCGATGGTGGTGAGGACCGGGATGGGCATGAAGGTCTCGCTGCTGACGCGCGCGCCGGCCAGGGAGAGTTCGAGCAGGGCGATGGTGCTGGCCAGCGAGGAGTCCTTGAGCAGCGCCACGATGTTGTTCACCAGGGGCGGCACGACGATGCGCATGGCCTGCGGCAGCACGACCGTCTGCATGGTCTTGCCGCTGGTCAGGCCCAGGCTGCGCGCGGCTTCCGTCTGGCCCTTGGGAATGGCGAGGATACCGGCGCGGATCACCTCGGCGTTGTACGCGCCGACGTTCAGGGCCAGGGCGATCACCGCCGACCAGAACTCGTTCAGGCTGACGTTCAGGCCGATGCCCTGCAGCAGGGGCGGCAGGGCGTTGTACACGAACAGGATCTGCACCAGCAACGGCGTGCCGCGGATCAGCCACACGAACAGGTTCGCGGGCGCGCGCACCAGCGGGCTGGCACTGACCTTCATGATGCCGGCCAGCATGCCCACGGCCAGGCCGATCAGGCCGCTCACCACGGTGAGTTGCAGGGTCATGCGCGCGCCCTGCACGAACAGGTCGGCGCGCGGCCCGATGGGGTCAGGCATGGCCCGGAGAATCAGGGTGATCACGTAGAACAGCGCGATGAAGGCCAGGGCGGCCCCGGCCACCCACAGCAGGATGGCGCCCGGGCTCATGGGCGACTGGCGGGCCGGTGCGGTCTTCGCGGCGGTCATGGCCGGACCCCGGTGATGCGTGCGTTGGTCATTGCCCCAGAAGATACCGCCGCGGCCCGGGGGCGGGAGAGGTGGGCTGTCCAGTTTCACCCCCTGTCCGGGTGGGCCGGGGGCCGGGCCGGCTGGTATGCTGCACTCCGAGTGAACGGCGACTGGCGCTAGCGTGGGCGAACCACGGGGAAGCCGTTCAGGACAGGGAAGTGATCGCGCGCCTGGGTCGGACACCGGTTCCCGCAAGTGGTGGGGGTGGTGTCCATCGTTTCTGATGCAGCCGGCCGGGCGCGGCCCCGCCGGACGGAGGGAGGACAGGATGACGAAACGGGCCTTGATCTCGGTGAGTGACAAGACGGGCGTGGTGGAGTTCGCGCAGGCGCTCTCGGCGCGCGGCTGGGAGGTGCTGAGCACCGGCGGCACCTTCGCGGCGCTGTCGGCGTCGGGCGTGCCGGTGCGCGCGGTGAGTGACGTGACCGGCTTCCCGGAGATGATGGACGGCCGCGTGAAGACCCTGCACCCGGCAGTGCATGGCGGCATCCTGGCGCGGCGCGGCACGGCCCACATGGACGAGCTGGCCGGGCAGGGCTTCGGCACGATCGATCTGGTGTGCGTGAACCTGTACCCCTTCCGGGAGACGGTGGCGCGCGGCGCGCCGGACGCGGACGTGATCGAGAACATCGATATCGGCGGGCCGGCCATGATCCGCTCGGCCGCGAAGAACCACGAGGGCGTGCTGGTCCTGGTGGACCCGGCCGACTACGCCGTGGCCCTGCAGGACGAGGTCCCGGCGGCCGAGCGGCGGCGGCTGGCGGCGAAGGCCTACCGGCACACCAGCGAGTACGACGCGGCCATCACCGCGTACCTGGAAGGTGCCTCGGACGTCCTGCCCACGAAACTGCCCGACGCCCTGACCCTGAACCTGACCAAGGCGGCAGAGGTGCGTTACGGAGAGAACCCGCACCAGCCCGGCGCCATCTACCGCTGGGGCGCGGCGCGCGGGCCGGTGCTGGACGCCCGCGTGGTGGCCGGCAAGCCCATGAGCTTCAACAACTACGCCGACGCGGACGCCGCCTGGACGCTGTGCCAGGACCTGGCCGCGCAGGAACAGGCCGCCGGGACGGACGGCGCGGTGTGCGTGGCCGTGAAGCACGCCAACCCGTGCGGCGTGGCCGTGGCGGACACCGTGACGGGGGCCTGGGAACGCGCCCGGGACGCCGACACCCTCAGCGTGTTCGGCGGGGTGGTCGCGGTGAGCCGCGCCGTGGACTTCACGGCGGCGCAGGCGATGCGCGGCACGTTCCTGGAGGTGCTGATCGCGCCGGACGTCACCCCGGACGCCGTGGAGTGGTTCGCGCAGAAGAAACCCGACCTGCGCGTGCTGATCGCCGGGCCCGAGCAGAACGTGAGCGTGCTGGACGTCCGCCCGTTGACCGGGGGTTTCGCCGTGCAGGAACGCGACGCGCGGCCCTGGGACGACCTGTGCCCCGAAGTGGTGACGGAGCGCCAGCCGACCGAGCAGGAGTGGGCAGACCTGCGCTTCGCGTGGGGCGTGGTCAAGGGCGCGCGCAGCAACGCCGTCGTGCTGGTCAAGGAGGGCGTGACCGTGGGCCTGGGGGCGGGCGCCGTGAGCCGCATCTGGGCGGCCGAGCGGGCCGTGGCGAACGCCGGGGAGCGGGCGCAGGGCGCCGTACTGTCCAGCGAGGCCTTCTTCCCCTTCGACGACGTGGTGCGCCTCGCGGCAGCGGCCGGCGTGACCGCCATCCTGCAGCCCGGCGGCGCGAAACGCGACCCGGAAGTCATCGCCGCGTGCAACGAGCTGGGCCTCAGCATGGTCTTCACCGGCTCCCGCCACTTCCGCCACTGATGCGCGCCCTCCCCCACCCCGGGGGTAAGCTCAGGGGCAGCGTCCGCAGGCGCCGCCCCGCTCCCCCCCAGCCATGACTGATCTCACTGCCCCCGACTCCCCTGCCCCGCCCCGCGCCCTGCCAGGCAAGCCCCTGGCCGACCGCGTGACCGCCGAGGTCCGCGCCGCGCTGGCCCAGTGGGCGGCCCTGACCCCACCGTTCCAGCCGCGGCTGGTGAGCGTGCTGGCCTCCAGCGATCCGGCCTCCCGCGTGTACGTGCAGAGCAAGGCCCGTCAGGCCCGCAAGCTCGGCCTGGACTTCCACGTGGTGGACCTGGGCGAGAGCGTCACCCAGGCCGACCTGGAAGCCGCGCTGCGGGAACTCTCGGCCGACGAGTCCGTGCACGGCATCGTGCTGGAACTCCCGCTCGCGCCCGGCCTGGATGCCGACGAGGCGCTGCTGCACATCGCGCACCGCAAGGACGTGGAGGGCCTCACGCCCGGCAACCTGGGCCTGATCGCCGCCGGGCGCGAACCCGAGGCGCTGCTGCCGCCCACGCCGCGGTCCGTGCGGTTCCTGCTGCGCGAGGCGCTGGGCGACGACCTGCGCGGCCGGCGCGTGGCCGTGATCGGCCCGGGCCGCACGGTGGGCCGGCCCCTGACCTTCATGCTCAACAACCGCGGCGTGACCGTCACCCTGTGCAACGAGCACACTCGCGACCTGCCGCGCGTGCTCGCGGACGTGGACGCTGTGGTGGTCGCGGTCGGCCGGGCCGGGCTGCTGCGGGCCGGGCACGTTCAGCCGCACCACGTGATCGTGGACGCCGGCATCAACGTGCAGGAGTCCGGCGTGGCTGGCGACGCCGAGCGCGACCTGCCGGTCCGCGCGCAGACGCCCGTCCCCGGCGGCGTCGGCCCGCTGACCGGCGCGCTGATGTACCAGAACCTCGTGCGCGCCGTGAAACTCCAGCGGGGAGAACGCGTCGAATGACCGCACCCCGGACCGCGGCCTTCATCACGGACGCCCCGCGCGTGGCTGGCAGCGAGGTCTGGCTGCTGGACGTGCTGCCGCTGCTGCCCGCGCACGGCTGGCAGCCCACGGTGTTCCTGCCGGACCGCGACACGCTGGACGAACTCGCCCGGCGCTTCCAGGCGGCCGGCGTGCCGGTGGAGCGCTTCGACGCCCCCGCCACTCTGCCGGACCGCA
>JAANMV010000686.1_pt1 | contig 41279 bp, 31 predicted proteins | sample 7279661 | NCBI WGS metagenome assembly JAANMV01 (sample SAMN14094540, study PRJNA606508) | bioreactor metagenome | isolation source: A lab-scale SPAN reactor treating ammonium-rich wastewater day 121 | place: Ireland: Galway | collected 2017-05-16
CCCCCCACCCCGACCCTCCCCCGCACTTCGCTCCTTCGTCGCTACGCGGGGGGAGGGAGAGAAGAGGGCGCGTGGTGTGTTGTCGGTGCGCGGCGGCGCAGGGTATTGCAGCGCGTCGAGGTACCTTCCGGCAGAAGGTACCTACTGGGGTTGGCGAGCAACCGGTTGGTCGCGCCGGGTTCCAGTTCTGTCGATGGTATCGTTTGCACTGCTTTGGCGGCGCTGGGCCGCGATCCATTCCTGCCGAATGGCTGGCAAAAATGGTCGCCGATTGTTCCCGTCGGCACGCGGCGCGCGCCTGTGACCTACGTTTGAAGGCGACCGATCCCGCAGCGGGCCAACCGCAAATGGTCGTTCGCCCAAATAACTTCGCGGCAGCTTGCGGCGCTGTCGGCACGCAAGAAGTCGACCCACGGTCGTTTCCACATTGGGGAGGAGGCAACGGGGCTATGTTGTCTACAGTTTCGGCAAACGAATGCTCGCCGCTCGACAAGGTCGTGCAGCAAATCGATGAAGTTTCGACGTTGCCCGACGTCGCCTTGCGCGTGATCGAGGTGACCAATGATCCCGAGGCGGGCGCCCTGGAACTGAAGGCGGCGATGGAGATCGATGTTTCGCTGTCGTCGCGGGTTCTTCGCATCGTGAATTCATCGGCCTATGGCCTGCGTACTCCCGTCTCCAATTTGCAGATGGCGGTGGCGTACCTGGGCTTTCGGCAGATTCGCAACTTGGCGCTCACGGCTTGCATCAGCGACGTGTTCAAGGACGACCGGCAGATCGGCAGCTACCAGCGTCCCGGTTTGTGGCGGCACATGGTTTCGGTGGGCATCTGCGCCCGGATGATCGCCGTGCGGCAGAAGATCAGCCAATTTGAAGACGTGTTTCTGGCGGGCTTGCTGCACGACATCGGCATATTGCTCGAAGACCAATACTGCAACCAGCGGTTTCAGGCCCTGATGCTCAATCTCGATTCGGCGCTGTCGCTGGAAGCGAACGAACGGCAAAGACTGGGGTTTGCGCATACCGACCTGGGAGCCGCCGTGGCCGAGAACTGGCGATTTCCCGCGGTGGTGGTGGAAACGATTCGCCACCATCACGGGTCGATCAACTACGCGGGCGAATACATCGATACGATTCGGTGCGTCGAAATCGCCAACATGCTGTGTACCTTCCGCGGCATTTCCTCGGTGGGGGTCAACTTGCTTCGCCCGGCCGTCACCGCGGTCAACGCGATGAAGTTGTCCAAGCCCGACCTGGAAGCCTTGCTGGTTGATCTGGATGACGAACTGAAGCGTTGCAGCGAACTGTTCAACATGTAATTCGGGAGATCTTGACATGTTGGACCTCGACTGCCTGTTTCCCAAATGCGGCTTGCCGATCGACCGCACCGAAAGCCTGCAGGCCATTGCCGAACTGCTGGTGGAACTGGCGCCAGGGCTGCAAATGCTGGCTCGGAGCGATGGCCAGGCGATTGCGGTGGACGCCGGGAACTCGGAGCTGGACCCGCACGACGTGGCCCGGCTGGAAGAGACGGTGGTGCAGCGCCTGGCGGCGAGGCGGTTCGATACCTGGCCGATGACCACGCAATTTGGCCAGCGGCTGGCCTACGGCGTGCGGCTGCCTTATGAAACCCGCGGGGCCATTCTGGTGGGCGTGGTGGCCATTCAGCATCAGGCGGTGGCCCGGCTGGAGCAACTCGCCTCGGCGTTGGTCGTGACGGGCAGGCTGGTGTGGCGGGTGATCGAACGGCAATCGGCCCTGGAGCGGGTCGAAGCCCGCAACAAGCAATTGATTGCCGAGTACGATACGCTGCGCGCGGCGCATGCCGCCGCGGTGACGCAGGCTTTGGACGCGCAGCAAAAGAGCGTGGAAGCCCAGCGGCTGCACTCCCTGCAACTGCAAAAGGAAGTGGCCGAGCGATCGGCCGCGCTGCGGGCGGCGATGGAAGAAGCCCAGTTGCAAAAGGAAGAGCTCGAGCGCTACTCGGCCGCGCTGCAGAGCACCAACCAGGCCCTGGAGGAATTCTCGCACGCCGCCGAGGCGGCGAGCCGAGCCAAGAGCGAGTTCCTCGCCAACATGAGCCACGAACTGCGGACGCCGCTGACGGCGATTCTGGGGCACTGCGAGATCATGCAGGAAGACCTGGCGGCCAGCGAATCGTTTCAGGAACCGTTGGCCGTGATCGAACGCAACGGCAGGCACCTGCTGCACCTGATCAACGACGTGCTCGACCTGGCCAAAATCGAGGCCGGCAAGCTCGAGTTGGATCGTGTGCCCTGCTCGCCGCTGGAAATGATGTTCGACCTCGAGCGGATGTTCATGCCGCGGGTGCACGGCAAGCCGGTGGAACTGCGGGTGGTGCAACGGGGGTCGCTGCCTGTATGGATTGAAACCGACCCCACGCGTTTGCAGCAGATTCTGATGAATTTGCTGAGCAACGCGGTCAAGTTCACCACGGCCGGCAAGGTCACGCTGTGCGCGTCGTACCAGCACGATCCGGTCGGCCGGGTGGGCATGATCACGTATACCGTCGCCGATACCGGGGTGGGCATCCCCGCCGACAAGCTGGCCAAGGTGTTCGAGCCATTCGAGCAGGCCGATACTTCCACGGCCCGACAATTCGGCGGCACGGGACTGGGGCTCAGCATTTGCAAGCGGTTGGCGGAAGGGCTGGGCGGCCGCATCGAAGCCGAAAGCCGCGTGGGAGAGGGCAGCACCTTTACCCTGGTGTTGCCCGTCGTGGCCAGTTCGGATCGTGTGGGGCGGGAAGACGCCGCCGTTTTGGCGCATTTATCGCACCATGCCGCGGCGAGCGCCGCGCCGCCTCCGCAGGCTGCCGCTGACGAGTCGCTGCGCGCCCGCGTGCTGCTGGCCGAAGACTCGTTGGACAACCGCCGTTTGATCTCGACGATTCTCACCAGGGCGGGGGCCACGGTGACGGTGGTGGAGAACGGGCAGGAAGCCCTCGATCTGTTGCTTTCGCCCTCGGGGGAGTCCGCCCCGACCGCGCCGGCCTTCGATCTGATTTTGATGGATATGCAAATGCCGGTGCTCGACGGCTACCACGCCACGCGGCGGCTGCGGGAGTCCGGCTATACGATCCCGATTGTGGCCCTGACCGCGCACGCCATGAAGGGGGACCGCGAGCTGTGTTTGCAGGCGGGCTGCGACGACTACGCCACCAAGCCGATCAACAAGGCGCGGCTGCTCGAGGTGCTGCGAAAGCAGCTTCACGCTCCCGCGGTTCACTGAACGCGCTCGCGCTCGTCACGGCGAAGGCAGCCGACAAGCGGGCCTGCGATCGGCGCACCGCCTGGCGGTGTTGGGGGGGCTTTCACCTCCTCCCCAGACGGGGGTTCCCAGCCCACCCGCGCTCCTTGTCCGCTCACAAACTATCTCTATAATCACCGCATCAACTCACCCAGCAACCGCGCGCCCGTTGTTGCTGATCCGAGAAGCCAATCGAAATCATTCGTGGGAGATAATACCATGGGCAAAGTAGCCGACGTTAGCGACGCGACGTTCAGTCAAGAAGTGTTGGAGTCGGATCAACCCGTATTGGTTGATTTTTGGGCTCCCTGGTGCGGACCTTGCCGTCAGATCGCCCCGATGGTGGAAGAACTGGCGTCGGAGTACACGGGCTCGGTCAAGGTGACCAAGGTGAATATCGACGACAGCCCTCGCTCGGCCCAGAATTACGGGGTGTCGAGCATTCCGACCTTGATGGTGTTCAAGGGGGGGGAAGTCGTTCAGCGTTTTGTGGGCGTGCAACCGAAAAACCGGCTGCAACAGGCGCTGGACGCCGTGAAGTAGGTGCGCCGTGAAGTAGGTGCGCCGTGAAGTAGGTGCGCCGTGAAGTAGGTGCGCTGCGTCGCCCTGGTGCGTGCAGGCGGCGCTGGATGGGCGGCGCCCGATCGCGGGCGTGACGTTCCGCGGGCACTGGTTCCGCGAGGACGCTGGTTCCGCGGCCCAGGCTGGCTGCTACTGCGCGGCCGAGCGCGAGCCTTGCGGCGAGCCTTCAATCAATTTGCCAAAGGGCAACGGACGCCCGGCCACCGAGAAGCCCAGCAGGTACAGTTCTTTCTTCAACTGGCGGAATTCCGCAAAACTGTCCGGGTAGGTCCACAGCGTGATCGTGCTGCGGGCGGGGTCGTACGGCGCCAGCAAACTTCGAAATTGCGAGTTGCGTTCGAGCGCTTCGGCCAGGGTTTCGCCCAGTTGGTTCGACTCGGGAATGAAGGTCACCCGGGTGACTTGGGCCACGCCCGAAATGGCCGCCAGCGCCGGGTCGGAGGGGACATCGACCCGTTCGAGAATGTATCGCAGTTTGAAACCGTAGGTTGGCCCGACCACTCCGGTGAGTTCGGGCGAGGTCCGCAGGAGGTCTACCTTGCCGCGAATTTCGCGTTTGACGACGGAGGCGAGTTCTTCCAGCGGCACGTAGGCGATTCGTCCGCCGAGCAGTTGGAAGTGGGCTTCGGGCCCGTTCACCGCCTTGGAAATGGGCGTGGGGTAGGTTTCGATTTCCACGGTTTTGCGGGGCTCGTTGGCCACGCCTTGCAGTTCGCTCAGCAGCGATTGCAGGCGGCCTTGCTGTTCTTTGAGTTCGCGCTCGGCTTCCTGTTCGGTGGCCTTGGCGAGTTGGCGCTGCCGCTGGGCGTCGGCTTGTTGCGCCTCTTTGGCGCTTCGCAGCGAGGCCATCCGCGCTTGCATCTGCTCCATCACCACCTGTTGGGCGCGGTGCTCGCTTTGCAGGGCAAGGGCCGCACGGGCCAGGCGGGATTCTTCGGCGGCCAGCAGGGCGACTTGCCGCGCCGCGACTTCGAGGTCGGGGAGGGGCGCCTGTTCCACGACGGTTTCGACCGGGAAATGCTTGACGCGGACCCCGGTTACCATGACCAAAATGATGAGAATGCCGACGATGTTGGCCACGATATCCAGGAAGGAATCGCTGCCAAAGTCGAGATTTTCATCTTGTCTGCGTGTGGCCATCGACTAGGGTCTTCCGACGCGGACTGAACGCACTCCACCAATCGCCCGCCTACCGGCGAAGCGGCACAACGGGCGCGGGAGCGGCCTCGCCCTTTTGCCGAATGGCAAAGCCGCTGTTTTCAAACAACACTTGCAGGTCGCGATAGCGCTGCTCCCCGCCCGGCAATACTTCGACCTGCACGCTGGGTTGCCAGTGCATGCCATACCCGGCCATTCCCCACCGCTCCATTTCGTGCCAAACGGCATTGCGAATTTCGTAGGCCGAGGCGACGGTGGCTTCGCGCAGGGGGACCAGTTGCGTGACGCGTCCGGTTTCCGACAGCAGTTGCAACCGCTCGTCATCGACGCGTGCCCGCACGCTTCGCCAAATGGGAACCGACCGCTGGCTCGAATACGGCAACGCCCAGTTCGATCCGGCCGTTTGGGCAATGCTGCTGGTCGCCGACTGCCGCTGGAACTGCAGGGGCGGGGCCGGCATGTTTTCAGGCGAATCGGTCGCGGCGCCTGGCGATCCTCCGCCGGGCCCGCCCGAAGTGGAAGACTGCGCCCCCGAAGCGGCCGAGCCGGCGGCTCCTGCTCCCGCGTCCGCGCCGCTGCCGCTGGGGCTGGACATGCCTCCCGCGGCGTTGCCGCCGCCGGCTTGATTGGGCGAACCGGCCAGGCGGTCCGGCGAACCCGGCGGAGTCGCTGCCGGACCGGCGCTTGGCGAAGCCACGTTGCCGCCGCGGGTCGAAGGCGGTTGCGGCGCCGAACCGTTCCCCAGTCCGGGGAAATCCGACCTATTCTGGCCAGCCGGCGATTCAGCCCCTGCGCTGTTCGATCCGGCGGTTACGCTTCCATTTGCTGGCGTGCCCTGGCCGGGCAGGTCGAGGTCGGCATACGGATTGACGACGCCGCGCGGAGGCTGGCCGCCACGGCTCCAGCCAAAACCGCTGTCGTTGGCTGGGTTGCCTGGCAGGGCCGCCGCGCTGGCCGCCCGATTGCCCGCCGCATGACTTCCGCCTCCTTGCGTGAACGACGTGCCGCTGCCCGAAGCACCAGTTCCAGCAACACCGCCACCGGGAAGGCTGCCGTCGGGAACGCTGCCGCCCAGCATGCTGCCATCGCGCGAGCCAGGCCGGCCGCCCGCGGCGCCCAAGAGGTGATCGCCGCCGGCCCGCGGCCGATCGCCCAGCCCCGCGGCGCCCGAGGCATATTCGGGATAGCGGGGACCTGCGCCGCCTTCGCCCGGCAAGTGGCTGGTGGGGTATCGCGAACCGGCAGGGTTACCGCTGGCGAGCGCGTCGAACGGAGTTTGTCCGGCGCCGCGGCTGCCGTCGCCTGGCAGAATGCCCGCCCCGCCGCTGCCGCTGGCTCCGCTGCCGGCCAACGGCTGCTCGGGATAACCGGGGCCGCGCGTGGTTTCGCGCGCATTTCCCTGGGAGTCGGCGCCGTAGCGGTCGGGCAATCCGCCCGCGTTGCGCGAGTCGCCCGGATCGACCATCCGCAAGCCGCCGCTGGAAGAAACCGAGAACGAAGGGGGTGCGCCGCGCGCCAGGCTGGGGCGGGTTCGCAATTCGCGCAGCATTTGCCGCCGCGCCATCTGCACCGCGTCCACCTGCATGCTGGCGAGCAGTTTGTCGGCCGGCGGAAACTCCAGTTCCCAGTCCTGCTCGACGAATTCATAGCCGAACTCGGTCCGCCAGTTCTGCAGCGACTCGACCACTTTGTAGTACGACTCGATGCCGTCGGGCCGCACCAGGATCATGGGATACGGTTTGTCTTTCTCGGTGGGGTCGTTGCGCTGGTAGTAGTCGACGGTGGCCACCAGGGCCGCCGAGAGGGGATTCATCACCCTGCCCGGCGCGAAGTCGGCGGCGGTCAGTTCGATGCCTTCGGGCTGCAGCAGTACGCGATCGCTGCGGCATTCCACGTAAATGGGCCGGCGGCTGGTGCCGCTGCGTCCGCGATACGGCAGCACGGCGTAGGTTTTGCCGTTTCCCCGTCGCTGGTTCGCCTGGCGGAGTTCGTCTTCCACCTGTTGGATGCGGCTGCGGTACCAATCGGCCTGCCGGTTCAGTTCTTGCTTGCGCGATTCGTCGTCGGCGGCCGGCGACTGCGCCGTTTGCGCGGCCAAGTCGTCCAGTTCTTGCTGGAACTGCCGCGACTGCCGCACCAGGTTGGCCAGTTCGGCTTCCAATTGTTCCACCTGTTGGCCGAGCCGGTCCCGGCGGCTGGTCAACTCCTCGCGGCGATCTTCGATTTCCTCGGCCTGGGCCAGGACCACGGCGCGCTCGGCGGCCAGCTGCTCCACTTGCGACGATTCGCGGCGCTCGGCCTCGGATCGGGCCTGCTGGGCAATCACCACCAGCACCACGATCAGCGACCCCATGGTGCACAGCAGCACGGCCAAAAACGGAAACAGCGAAACGTTGGCCGTTTTTCGGGCGCGAGCAGATCCTTTCATGCCGCGTTCCCCAACTCATTGTCGTTGCGACCCGCCCGAGTTGGCAAAGCATGGTTCAGACGCGCATTGAGCAGATGAATCACCGCCGACAGGCTTTCGAGGGTGCTCTCGAAATTCAGCCCGCCCGCCAGGGTCGAGAGGTTGCGATCGAGGGCGTGCTCCAAGCGGTTGAGTTCGCCCAATCCCGCCACCAGGTTGTGCAGCAGTTGGCTTTGGGCGGCCATGGTTTGGCGATCGGCGGCGGCGCTTTCGGCCGCGGCGGTGAGGGCCAGGCTGACCTGCTCCCAATGCTCGTGGTTGCGCTGGGCCAGCGATTCGGTGCTTTCGGCGACGACGCGGGCGTGCGTGATCAACCCTTGGGTAAGCGCGTTCCCCAGGGCCGCCTCGAGGTCGTGGCGGCTGGCGGTCTGCACCTGCTGCCAGCGTTCCTCGGCCCGCTGCATCGAATCTTCCCACAGCCGCGCCTGCCGCTGCACCAGGCGTTCGCTGGCCTCGATCATGGTGTCGGCCATGCGCCGCACGGCGAGCAGTTGCGGATCGCCGCCGGTGCCCGAATCGTGGAACCGCCCGGCCAGTTCTTCGGCCGTGCGGGCGTCGACGCGTTCCAGCAGCCGGGTTTCTTGTTTCTCGACGGCGAACTTGGTGAACATCAGCACCATGGAGAGCGACAGCGCCAAGGCCGTGGTGTCGAAGGCCACGCCCAGCGCGGCCAGCATTTGCGACAAGGACGATTCGTACGAGGCGGGATCCAGGCTGGTAATGGCCATGGTGATGCCGATGACCGTGCCCAAGAATCCCAAAATGGGAATGGCCCAAATGATCACGTTGATCAGGGCGTAGCTGGCGTAACTGCGTTCGGCGTCTTGCTCGCTGAGGTACTTCAACTCGCCGTGGAGGGTGTCGGCGGTTCCCTTTTGCTGGACGTGCATCAAGGCTTCGCGCAGGCGGGCCACCAGGTGGTCGCCCTGCTGCCGGCCGGGCACTTCGTCGAGCCGGGCCAAGAGGGCCTGGCAATCGGCCGCGGTGTGGCCATCCTCGGGAATGGGCCCCAGCAGTTGCTGGCCCACGCGCGACAACTGCGCCGAGATTTGCCCTCGCTTGAGCACCAGCGCCGCCATCGCCACGAAGAACATGGCGATTTCGCAGTATTCGACGGGGTGCCCGCCCGCGTAGCGCATTAAGAACTTGTGGGCATCGGGGCCGAGCAGGGTTTCGGTGACGCCGCCCAAGAGCAGCGCATAAAAGCCGGCCGTGAGGATCGCTCCCCAGACCAGCGGCGAGGCTCCGATGGAAAAGTGATTGCGTTTCCGCTGTGCCACCGCTGCCATCCTTTGAGTGAGGTCTTACGAACGAGGGTGGAATGCGCTGTCCCCCATAATCGGCGCAAGCCGCAAAACCGATACAACGAAAATCAAAAAAGCGAAAGACCGCGCCCAGAAAATGCCGCCCCGGGGCGTATTTTGCCCGCCAGCGTCGGCAGCACCGCCGGCGCCGCCGGCCCCCCCTCCATTCGCTTCTTCCGGCGGCCCGTAAGCTAGCTTTGAGAAACGTGCGGCGGCGCAGGCAAGGCCAGCAACGCCGCGTCTGCCATCGACGGGCGTCGAGGGCAGCCCCGGGCCGTGTTCCGCATTCGCAAAGTCACCCCGCCATGAGCCAGCTCGTCTCCCCGGCCGAACCTTCCCCCGCGCTGCCCGGCGATGCCGCCGCGGACCAATGGCACGTTTCGCCCTCGCGCACCCGCCGGGTGCTGCACCTGGTGAACGGGGAACACTACGCGGGGGCCGAACGGGTGCAGGATCTGCTGGCGCTGTCGCTGCCCGGCCAGGGTTACCAGGTGGAATTCGCGACGTTGCTGCCGGGCCGCTTTGCCGCCGCGCGGCGGTCGCAAGAGGTTCCGCTGCATGCATTCACCATGCGCGGCAAGCTCGACCTGCGGCCGGCAATGCACGTCGCCCGGCTGCTCAAAGCAGGCGGTTTCTGTTGCCTGCACACCCACACCCCGCGCTCGGTGATGGTGGGCCGCTTTGCCGCGTCGCTGGCCGGCGTGCCGTTGGTGCACCACCTGCATGGGCAGACGGCGACCGAAGTTCGCGGCGCCTGGAAGACGCGGCTGTATGCCCGGCTCGAAAAGCGTTCGTTCGCCAAGGCGGCGAAGGTGATCGCGGTTTCGGAAACTTCGCGGCAATATCTGCTGCGGTTGAACGTGCCCGCCGCGCAAATCACGGTGGTGGCCAACGGGGTTCCGTCGCCCGCCTTGCTGGCGCCGCGCGCGGTGCCGGCCGAACCCTGGACGCTGGGAACCGTGGGACTTTTCCGGCCGCGCAAGGGTCTGGAAACGCTGCTCGCCGCGCTGTCGATGATCAAGGATCGCGGAGGGCGTTTGCGTTGGCGCGGCATCGGCCCTTTTGAAACCCCCGAGTACGAAGCCGAGGTGCGGGCGTTGGTGGACCGGCTCGAACTGGGCGACGTGGTCCGCTTTCCCGGCTTCTGCCACGACGTGCCCGCCGCCCTGGCCGAGCTCGACCTGTTTGTCTTTCCGAGCATCCTGGCCGAAGGCATGCCGATGGTGGTGCTGGAGGCCCTGGGGGCCGGTGTGCCGGTGTTGGCTTCGCGCGTGGACGGGGTGACCGATATTCTGCGGCACGACGAAACAGGCTGGCTGGTTCCCCCCGGCGATCCGGCCGCGCTGGCCGACACTCTCGACGCCCTCGTCCGGGGGCAACTCGACTGGCAACGGGTGCGGCAACAGGCGCATGCCTTGCAGCGGCAACAGTACTCGGATGCCAGCATGGCGGCCGGCGTGGCGGCCATTTACGACCAGATTCTGCAGTAGCGGCAGCGGGGGCCTCGAGGGGCCAACTCATTTGCGGCGCGTGGTATGCCGGCGGCGTGTGGCCTACAATCGGGGGCGTGTCGAAGCTCGCTCCGCTGGCCCCCGCAGAATTTCCATGCCCGACATCGTGCTCGAATGCCGCGGCGTCCATCATTGGTTTGGCGCCAACCAAGTGCTGTACGACGTGAACCTGCGGCTGGCGCGGGGCGAGATCGTGGCCCTGGTCGGCCCCAGCGGTTGCGGCAAGACCACGCTGTTGCAGGCGATCCTGGGCACGCACCCTCCCCGGCGGGGCGAAGTGCTGATGGATGGCCAGCCGTGCGGGGGCCCCAGCCGGGCCCGCGGCATTGTGTACCAGCGCTACTCGCTGTTTCCCTTTCTCACCGCCGAAAAGAACGTGGCCATCGGGCCGATGTTCGACCAGACCAGCCTCGGGTCGCGGTTCTTCCACCCGCTGCAGTGGCGCGCCCTCCGCAAAACGCATCTGCGCGATTCCGTGGCCATGCTCCAGCAGCTAGGGCTGGCCAACGCCATTGGACGCTACCCGGAGCAACTGTCGGGCGGCATGCGGCAAAGGGTGGCCATTGCCCAGGCGCTGATCATGAAGCCTGGCCTGCTGTTGCTGGACGAACCGTTTGGGGCGCTGGACGAAGCCACGCGCGAAGACCTGCAAGCCATGCTGCTGCGGCTGTATCAAGAAAACTTGCAAGCCAAGCGGCGGGGCGAGCCGCCGCCGCACACCATCTTGATGGTCACCCACGAGTTGAACGAGGCGATTTACGTGGCCGACCGCGTGATCGGCTTGTCGCAGTATTGGCAATGGAAAGAAGAAGGGTTTGACGCCTGTCCCGGCGCCACCATCATTTACGACCGGACGGCGCCGGTGTTCCATCCCGAAGACCCGCGCGAGTTTGGCTCCTTCCTGGAACAACGGAGCGAAATTCGCCGGCTGGTGTTCGAACATCGCGAACTTCCCCGCCGGGGACAACACACCGATTTCTGGGAAACGGTCGCGGCCGGTCAAGCGCCCGGGATCATGGCCCCGAACCCGCCCGCCCAAATTTGAACCCGCGTTGCCCCCCCCCCTTTGTCTCAGGAAGCAGGTGTCATGGCCTCGCCCCCGACCGATCCGTTTTTGCAAGCCGCGATTGAAGAAGCCCGACAGGGCCTGGCCGAGGGGGGCATCCCCATCGGCTCGGTGCTGGTGATCGATGGACAAATCGTGGGCCGGGGGCACAACCGGAGGGTGCAGCAGGGGAGCGCGATTTTGCACGCCGAGATGGACGCCATCGAAAACGCGGGCCGGTTGAAGGCCAGCGATTATCGCCGGGCGGTGCTGTATTCCACGCTGTCGCCCTGCGACATGTGCTCGGGCACGGCGCTGCTGTACCGGATTCCCAAGATTGTGATCGGCGAGAACCAAACCTTTCAAGGGCCGGAAGCGTACTTGGGGTCGCGGGGCGTATCGCTGACCGTGATGGACGACGCCGAGTGCGTGCAGTTGATGCGGGACTTCATCCGCGACCATGCGGAGCTGTGGAACGAAGACATTGGGGAGTAGCGAGGAGGAAGTGGCGAGTAGCGAGGAGGAAGTGGCGAGAAGGGGAGGATGGCGGCGGTTGCGCCGCATCCAGTAGGTACCGCTTGCGGCAGCGGTAGCTGAAATTGAGCCGACGGGTGGAGTACATCGGCGGTTGGTGGTTTGAATCGGTTGGGCGGCGCAAGGTCTTTCGGCGGGTCGAGGTACCTTCCGAGTAGGTACCGCTTGCGGCAGCGGTAGCTGAAATTGAGCCGACGGGTGGAGTACATCGGCGGTTGGTGGTTTGAATCGGTTGGGCGGCGCAAGGTGTTTCGGCGGGTCGAGGTACCTTCCGGCAGAAGGTACCTACTGGGGGTTGCGGGGGAGAAGAGATCCCCACGTGCGGCGGTCGCCGCGAACGCGCAACAACCCAAAGAATCGCGCGCCGCCTGCGGCGGCAAGGGTTAAAGGAATAAAGGAAAAAGGATTATTTCCTCTTCCGCCGGCGATAGCCCCACCCGCACAGGCCGATCAAGCTCCAAATCGCCAGCGACCCCGGCTCCGGCACCACCTCGGCGGAGGAGGAAAGACTTGCGACTCGAAAACCTATGCGGTTGATCTCGAACGTGGGGATGAAGCTGCCCCAGGCGGCCGACGACAAGTTGAAGGAGTTGTTGTTCCAAGAACCGCCGCGAAAGTCGCGGTATAGGGGAGCATAGATCGTTTCGTTCCATTCCCAAACGTTCCCCGATTGGTCGAACGTGCCGTAGTAACTGGTGGAATCCGAATAAGCGCCCACCGGCGTACTGTTGCCGACGACGTTTAAGTAATTGGCCGAGTTGGTGCCGCCGGGCGGTAACTGCTCACTGGGCGCCGTATCGTTTTGGGTTGCATAGTCATAATAGCCACCGGCGCCGGAATTCAACGTCGGATCGTAGTAGGCCGCTTTGTACCATTCGTCCTCGGTCGGCAAAAACCAGGTCGCGCCGGGGTTCCGCGCGACGGTGCCGTTGACGGGGTTGGTGACACCATTGAGCGTGTACGCTCCGTCCTCGGTCGTGGATGCGTCTTGGGCTCCCGTCGGCATGCCATTGTGCAGCCAGTTGACGTACCGCAACGAATCCCAGAACGAAACGTACACCACGGGATTGTTTTCGCGACCGGGGACCGCCGCGTAGGTATAGCTGCCTGAACTGCCGCTGCGCGTGATGCCGCCGTAGACGTCCGCCATATTCGTGTTATAGAGACCATGCGTATCGGTCGCGGCGACCGCGTTGAGAAACACGGCGTATTCCGCGTTGGTCACTTCCGTGGCGCTGATCTGATACTCGTACGCCACAGAGCCGCGACCCGTGTCATCGGCTGCATTGCCGATATCGCCCACGGTGACCATCACGCCCGCGTGCGCCGATGGTAGAGCGCCTATCGCGATGGATGCCGCCACAATGCCCAAGGTTGTCATCAAACGAAAAATGCCCATGCGGAGTCTCACGGCGAAGGAGAAAAAGTACACAAATGCCCCGAAAGAGGGACGGGGATTACGCTATTCGGCTGATCGCGGAAATGCAAGCATAAAAAGGCCAGGTTTCTGTGGGCGAAGCACGTACCGCTTGCGGCAGCGGTAGCTGAAATTGAGCCGACGGGTGGAGTACATCGGCGGTTGGTGGTTTGAATCGGTTGGGCGGCGCGGTGTCGTTCGGCAGGTCGAGGTACCTTCCGGCAGAAGGTACCTACTGGGGGTTGCGGAGTGGAAAGCTGGTGCCCGGTTTTGGCCCCCCTCCCCGGCCCTCCCCCGCACTCGCTGCGCTCGCGGGGGGAGGGAGAGAATAGGCGTTGCCCCCCAGTTGCTGCGCTCGCGGGAGGGGGAGAAGGAGTGGCGGCGGCCGGTTTATCGTCAGGATCGGTTTAAGTCGCAGGCTTTGCCAGGTCGAAGAAGGGAGGGCTGCCGGGTGCGCGCCGGCGTGCTGGCGATGCTTGCCCGACGTTGATTACGTTGACGGAATTTGAGCCGCCGAGTAAGGGAGAGCCCATGTTGCAGACCTCGAGACTATTCGCCGCCGTGCTGGTTGCCGGCGCGGCGTTTTCCGCCGGTTGCGGGCAATCGTCCACGGCGTCTGTCGCCGACCCGGCCGTGGTTGCCGCGCAGCGGGCCAAGTTTTTGCTGGCCGAAGAACCCGCCGGAGCCCAGGGCATTCTCGAATTCGCCGAAGCGGCCCACGCCGCCGGCGAAACCGTGCTGGTGGGGCAGGTGGGCGGGGTGCCCAACCCTTGGACCGCCGGCAAGGCGGCATTCATCATCGCCGACCCGGTGACGCTGATGCAGCTCGAAGAAGAAGGGCACGACGGCTGCACGGGCGACGACTGCCCGTTCTGCAAGAAGAAGAAAGATCAAACCGCGAGCGGCCTGGCGATGGTTCGCTTTGAAGACGCTTCGGGCCAACTGGTGCCGCACGACGCCCGCGAATTGTTCGATCTGGCCGAAAAGACCACGGTGGTGGTGCGCGGCCAGGTTCGCCGCGACGAACTGGGTTACGTGGTGATCGCCGCCCAGGGACTGTACATCCGCAAGTAACGCCCGAGGGGATTGGAATCTTTTCACGAACGCTGGAGAACGTTGAGATGCTGCGAACTGCCGCCTGCCTGCTGCCGATGGTTTTTGCCGCCTTTTTGGGGCAGACGGACCGCGCCTGGGCCGCCGACGATGCGGAAGCCGCGATGATCAGCATTCAGGTGACCGACATGCACTGCGTGGAGTGCGCCAAGAAGATCGCGGGCAAGCTGTACGCGGTGCCCGGCGTGGTGCGCGTGAAAGCCAAGCTGGAAGCCCACACCGCGTACGTGGTGCCGCAGCAAAGCAAGGGCCCGTCGCCCAAGGCGCTGTGGGAAGCCGTGGAAAACGCGGGCTTCAAAGTGGTGAAGCTTTCGGGGCCCGGCGGCACGTACAACACCAAGCCTGCCTTTTAACCGCAAGAGTCTACGCTGGGCGCCCGCGGCAGCGAGGCCGCGCGGGGCAGGCCGGCTGCGCGGGGCGGGCCGGTTACTCGGCTTCCACCCACACGGTCGCGTCGCCTTGGTCGCTGATGGCGACGCGGATGAGGTTGGGGTGGCAGCAAACGGGGCAATCTTCGACATACTGCTGCTCGTCGCCGGCGGAGAGATCGATGGGAATGACGATCTCTTCGCCGCACGCAGGGCAAAGATAGCTGGCTTCGTCTTGCATCGATGGTTGATCCTTTCCGCCCCCGCGGTGGCGAGCACTCCCCCTCCCCCAACACCAACAAACCCACCTTCAACAGGCAGCGCGTGGGCAGCGCTTTGGCGCGGCCGCAAACCTTGCCCAACCCACAAACCGGTTTGGCCGCCGCGCGTTGGCGGCCGATTTGAGCGAAAATAAACACCACCTTGCCGTGGCTGCGGGGTTTAATCCTAGGCAGCGGGCGATGCCCTGCGGCGAGACACCCCCACTTGTGAGGGGATTGAAAATTGATATGGTGGCGAGCCGATTTATCGGTCAACAGCCCAGTTTTACTAGCTGCAAGCGACGTTAGCGCATAGAATAACAGACCGTGGCGGCATCGCCACCACACCCGCCTGCCCCAGCATCCTGTTCCACCAGGAGCCCGCCCACCCATGAACAACCGCCATCGCATCTACTGCGACCCGCAATGCCGTGAAGTGTCGTATCGCGAGTCGGCGCGCACCCAAGGAGCCGCGCCGTTGCGGCGCCGTTTGGTTCGTGTGCCTGGCCGGCCAGATCGGGCCGGCTTTTCGTGGGGTTTGTTGATTGCCTCCCTGTGCATCACGGGGGCGGGTCTCGGCGCCGGATTTTACTATTTGCGTCCCGCCGAAAAACAAGACAGCTCTCCCTTCGAATACGTCGTTAAGCGCAGCACCTTCGTGTACGAAACCAGCGAACGCGGCGAACTCGAAAGCTCGCGCAACGTGGAAGTCCGCTGCCAGGTTCCCGGTCGCGGCAGCACCGGCACCGCCATTCTCGAACTGGTGCCCGAAGGCACCTTCGTCCACCAGGGCGACGTGCTGGCCAAGCTGGACGACTCGGCATTGCAAGCGGAATTGCAGCAGCATCAAATCGTGTGCAACACGTCGGGCGCGGCCGTCACCCAGGCCCGCAACGTGTACGAAACCGCGTTGATTGCCCGGCTTGAATATCTGGAGGGCACCTTCAAGCAAGAAGAGCAGTTGATCCTCAACGAAATGCTCGTGGCGGAGGAAAACCTGCGCCGCGCCCAGCAGTTCGCCAAGTACAGCCGCCGGCTGGCCGGCAAGGGTTACCTGTCGCCTTTGCAGTTGGACGCCGACGAGTTCGCCGTGGACAAAGCCCGCAACGAAATGGAATCGGCCCAAACCAAGCTGCGGGTGCTGCGCGACTTCAACAAAGAGAAAATGGTCAAGCAGCTCGACAGCGACATCAACATTGCCCGGGCCAACCTCGACTCGGCCGAAAAGAGTTACGCCCTGGACCTGGCCAAGCTGCAGCAGGTTCAAAATCAGATTGCCAACTGCGTGATTCGGGCCCCCAGTTCGGGCGAGGTGGTTTACGCCAACGATCGCAGCCGCCGCGATTCCGAGCCCGACATCATTGAAGGCGCCCTGGTGCGCGAACGGCAGGTGATGTTCCGCCTGCCCGATACGCAGCACATGCAAGTCAAGACCAAGGTGAACGAGTCTCGGGTGGGGTTGGTGGCCGAAGGCATGCCGGCCAAGATTCGCCTGGACTCGAGCTGGGGCCAGGTGCTGGAAGGTCGGGTGACGCGGGTGGAAAGCTATCCCATTCCCACCCGGTGGTCGTCGTCCAACGTGAAAGACTACGCGGCCTACGTGGAGGTGCTGAACCCCGTTGAAAACATGCGTCCCGGCCTGGCGGCCCAGGTTTCGATCCTGATCGAACAGCGCCAAGACGCGCTGATGGTGCCCGTGCAGGCGGTGATGGAGCACGGCCGGCAGCATTACTGCCTGCTCAACCAGAACGGCCAGCGTCAGCTTCGCCAGGTAAAAATCGGTTCGAGCAACGACAAATTCGTGATCGTCGAAGACGGCATCAGCGAAGGCGACATTGTGCTGCAGAATCCGCACCAGTTCATCAACGAAACCGACCTGCCCTCGGTCAATCGCAACGAAGCCATTGTGCAAGGGCGGTGGAACGAGCCCTCCGTTGCGCAGTCGGCGACGCGGCCGGTATCGCCGGTGGGCAACGTGGGCGGGGCCACGATCGCCAACGCCGCGGCGCAGCCGCCGGGGCATGAGAGCCCGGCGGCCAACACGCCAGGTCCGCGAGGCCAAACGGCCCTGGAGCCCGTTCGTCCGCGCGTGGCCGGCGAAGAAACCGGCGGCTGAGTTCCCCACCCCCTGACACATTACCTGCCTGTTGCGCTGGCGCGCCACGGCGGCTGGCGTGTCGTGGCAGGGCGCTGGGCTTTGCCAGGCGCCCTGGAATTGCATCCTGCTGACTTTGCCTGCCCGGGGCGGCCGTCATCGCCCCCTGCGGCTCCCTCCGCTGAAGCTTGTCTGGTCGAATCTTGTCTCGCGCGTTAACGCTGTGCACTGCCCCCCATGTCGCTTGCCGCTCGGATCGTCAACCTGCAGAAACGCTATTACCTGGACGGCGAAACCGTGCATGCCCTGCGGGGCGTGACGTTCGACGTGCCGGAGGGGGATTACATTGCCATCATGGGGCCTTCGGGGTCGGGCAAGTCGACGCTGCTCAATTTGCTGGGTTGCCTTGATCGGCCGACGGAGGGGCAGTTCATTCTGGGTCCCGACGACGTGGCCAAGCTCGACGACGACCGGCTGTCCGAAATTCGGGCCGGCCGCATCGGCTTCGTGTTTCAATCGTACAACCTCATTCCGCAGTTGACCGTGGTGGAAAACATCGAAGTGCCCCTTTACTACCGGGGGAACATTACCGCCGCCGATCGCCAGCGCTGCGTCGACCTGGCCAAGCTCGTCGGCCTGGAGGAGCGTCTAGGGCACCGCCCCATGCAGCTTTCCGGTGGACAGCAGCAGCGTGCCGCCATCGCCCGCAGCCTGGTCAACGATCCTTACTTCATGCTGGCCGACGAGCCGACGGGCAACCTGGACTCGGTGACCACGGCGAGCATTTTGCAACTGCTGGAGGATTTGAACCAGAAGGGGAAAACTATCATTATGGTCACGCACGAAGACGACGTGGCGGCCCGCGCGCGGCGCGTCATTCGGCTGCGCGACGGCCAAATTCAATCCGACGAGCGGTTGCGATGATAGCGAGCTTTTTACGACCGTGGAAACTGGGCGTGAAAAGCCTGCTGTTGCATCCGCTGCGCTCGATGCTGACCATTCTGGGCATTTTCGTGGGCGTATCGAGCGTGATCTGGCTGTTGGCCATTGGCGAAGGCATTAGCGTCAAGGCCCAGGAGCAGATTGCCAGCCTGGGCGCCGAGAACATCATCATTCGCACCGTGAAGCCGTCGGCCGAATCGACGGGCCAAACCAGCGGCGCGCCCATCTACGGCATCACCCGCGCCGACTACGACCGGTTGATCGAAACCATTCCCACCATTCGCGAGGCGATCAAGATTCGCGAGCTGCGGGCGACCGTCGCCGCGGGGCGGCGGTCGCTGGAAGGACGCCTGGTGGGTTGCACCGCGGGCTATGCCGACGTGCTGGGGCTGGAAACCGCCAAGGGGCACTTCCTGACGCCGGCCGAGATCGAAGGCAAGAACCCGGTGTGCGTGATCGGCGACGAGATCGCCCGGCGGTTGTTTCCCTTTGACGACCCGATTGGACAAACGATCCGGGCCGACGAGCATTACTTTACGGTGGTGGGGGTGATGAAGCCCCGCTCGCCGTCGGCGGGCATTGGCGGATCGCTGGCGGCGCAGGAGTTTGACCGCGACGTGTACGTGCCGATCGAAACGCTGTGGGCTCGCATCGGCGAGTTCGTGGTGCAATCGGCGGCGGGCACGTTCAGTTTTGAGATTGTGGAACTGAGCCAGATCACGCTGCGGATCGATCACATTGACAACGTCAACGAAACGGCCGACCTGGTCAAGCAGACGATGGAACGATACCACCGCTGGGACGACTACGCCGTGGTGGTTCCCAAGGAACTGCTCGAGCAAGCCAGAACCACCAAGATGCTGTTCATGGCATTCATGGGTTTGATGGCCGCGATTTCGCTGATTGTCGGCGGCATCGGCATCATGAACATCATGCTGGCCACGGTTACCGAGCGCACGCGCGAAATCGGCATTCGCCGGGCGCTGGGCGCCAAGCGGCGCGACATCGTCCGCCAGTTTTTGATTGAGACGATCGTGCTTTCGGCCGCTGGCGGCATCACCGGCATTCTCGGCGGGCTGTTCTGCCGGCCCTTCATTCGGTTTGTGCGCTGGACGCTGGAGCAGAGCATACCCGACATCATGCAGTCGCTGCCCGACACGATGAAAAGCGTGGAACCGATTCTGGTGCCGTGGTCGATTCCCCTGGCCTTGGCGATCAGCCTGCTGATCGGCATTGCCTTTGGGGTGTACCCGGCCCGCCGCGCGGCGAACATGCACCCGGTGGAAGCGCTGCGGCACGAATAAGCAGGGGCGTCTTTCGCGCTCGGGGCGCGCGCAGCGTTATGGCAACGTTTCAGTCCCAGAACCGGATGCGAGCATCCGGGCTACGCTCACTCAGAACCGCGAAGCGAGGTCCGAATGCCGGTGGCAAGTTCTGGGGCTGCTCGACATATCCGGATTGTCGCCACACGGAAGCAGCGTCGGGCTAACAAGTGCTTCCAACCGGCTCACGCACACGCTTGGCAGACATGAGCAGGTGTAGCATGAGTGCTGCGCCGAAAAAGCCCCGCGAAGCCCCGCCTGCCAACAGTCGTTGCGCACGGCCTCGGTCGCTTCTCGCCGCTGCTTTCCACCCTCCAGGCTCAACCAAAATCGGTTGTCGCCCAGTCGTGACGACAGTACAGTAATTCGTGCGGCCGTCGATTCTCTAGTGCCTGACCTTGCTCATGTCGGCATCCTATTCCGCCACCCGCTGGCGCTGCATTGCCGTACCAGCGGCGCAACGCGGATGCGTTACCGGATGTGAGCATCCGGGCTACGCCCGCTTGCAGCGCTGCCGTTTCGTGCACCAGTTTGACGACGCCGGAACGTTTTCATTGCGATTTGGCCCAAGCTCAGAAATCGTCAGGCCGTGCCTGACCTACGCTTGCTGGTCTAATCAAGTCATTCGGACTTATAATTCACTGATGAACACTTCCATACCGCCATTTCCATGCTGCTTTTGCACCGAGCCAGTACTTGGTCTTTTTGGACAAGATGATTTTCTAGACACAGTGAATCTTGCTGAGGAGCCTGACGATTCAGAAGTCATCCAGCGAGAACTTTTCGGACCTGTTCATCTAAGTTGTCTTGCTCAATCCGGCTGGGGTCCCTTTTGGTACAGAAGACGCCTTGATGCTCTCCTGTTGAGCGGACGTGCGCAGACAGCTTTCCAGGACGAATCAACCACGATTGTTGCTCAACCTGTCTTTGGTGAGCTGGTCATAGCTGCTGCTGACGGACGATTTCTGCATGTAGATACAAGGCAGATATCCGGCCGTCAAAAGTTGGGCGATTCCTGGTTCTTGCCAGTATTCCACGATTTAACAATATCACTCAAGGAAATAAGTAATTACAACAATCAAATATTACGTGACTGGCAATTCAGTGGAGCTAGTTCTTTGCTTTCCCTGATCGATGCCTTGGGAATTAGAACTCGCCTGACAAGAATTGAACCAATTGAGAAGGGGGTACTTATGCCGATCCCAGAGCGTGACATGCATACTTTGGACTTGCCGGAAACAGTGATATTGGAATCGCGGATTAGTTATGGCATTTGCATAACGGACATGGAAATAAACCGTTTATTAAGTGTCGCATGTCAGCAATGACGCAAATCAAGTGCTACATGCCGACCAGTCGTCTTAGCCTCCAGCTTCATTGAGCAACCAGTCTCGAAGCATATGAAGATAGGGAATCGTGCTTGCAAGAATGCCGGAAATACACCAAATCGATATGGCGAATCCGAATGGGCAGTTCCACCAAGATTGCCATAACGCCAACACGGCAATGCTCGTGCAAATTCCTATCCACGGATGGCCAAGTGCAAAGCCAAGGATCACGCCGACTAGCACAACGATCATCGGATAAAATGGATTCAAAATCCGCTCCAAGGGCATTTGCAAAGCGCTATTCCAGCCGTTCTCTAATCCTGTCATACGTTACATAGCCAGCAGGCGTACCTCGCATGCTCGCCATCCGGTGAATGGACGCGGCGCTGGAACAAACCTATCTCTGCGCGAGCGAACTCGGCTGCGAATGGCTCGACCGTACGGCCCCAGGTTACATCACGTTCGCCCAACGCACCCCATTTCAGAAGCCCTGAAAAGTGACGCGGTTAGCGGAACGTTCACGGCCTTCTAAGGAAAACTAAGGAAGCGCGCCTCGCCGGTGAGATTATCTACTAAAACGCAACACGCACCAGGGCACTCAGCCTGTTGCTCCTCCTCTGTGAACCTATAAGAGAGCATCCAACAATCGTTAGCTGGCTCCTCATCTGGCTCAATTGGCACATCCTCAGCCAGGAGGAATGTAATGCGACTGAACTCGCACGGAATAGTATCGCTGTTTCTCACAAATAAGTCCGCGATCTGTTTCGCTTCGTCCTCTGACATAAAAGCACTCCCCGAAGCGAGCGTAGAGCGATTGCAACCAACCGCCGTCTCACGGCGAACCACGTTCATGCCCACGGCCGCCGGCATGGATTCGTGATTCTGCATCGCCGAAGGCATCGCCAAACCAATCGGCCCCGCTGCCCAGTTTACATCGCATTCGCCCGGCGTACCCCATCTTTCGTTCGCGCCGGCCCGCCGGAGCGAGCCAACGCAATCTGGCCGTCGCCCTCCAACCCAAATGCCGACAAGAAACCACCTCGTCCCCAAGCCAACGCGATGCGTGCCAGCCCCCATCCTGCGAATGGGCCGCCGGGCCGCCTCGCTGCCCTCCTAGCGCGACGGCAGTTCGCATACCCCGCAGGGCCGCGGCGACGGCTCGTGGCAGGCGTTGGTCGCCATTGTTGCCGCTTGCGGCCCGCGGCTCCCGCCCGCAATGATTCCGCCCGCTCGCGGGGCAAACACCGCATCGGCCACCAGCGACAGCGTGAACCGCTCGGCGCGATTCCACGGCGCCAGTTGCAGCATGCGGGCCAAAGGGCAGTAGCCCGCCAGCACCATCGCCGACGTTCCCACGAGTTGCACCCAGTGAATCCACTGTTGGCCGGGCAGCAGCCCCGCCAGCAACAGCAGCAAGTACGCCAGCCGTACCTGAACCGGAAACGGCTTCACCGCCTGAACTCGCACCAGGTAATAACCAGCCATCACGCAGCAGAGAACAATCGCCGCGTAAGCCGCGGCCAGTTGGCCCGCCAGCGTGGCCGCCAGCAGCGGAACCGTCGCCAGCCAATGCCACCAGCTAGGGCTCCGCAGCACGTTCCCGTCAAATAGTCGAGCGTTCATGTCGGGTGTCTCCCCTTCGCCGCCGTGGCACAATCAAGCCGAGGGCGAACTGTTGGCGGTCGCCAGTTCTTCTTGCACTCTCGCGCGGCCGGGCACGAACATCGGCACCCGCCGGCGGTATTCTTCGTACTGCCGGCCAAACACCCCCACCAGGTCGCGTTCTTCAACCATCGCGGCCAGGGCCATGTACGCGGTAAGCGACGCGGCAAACAGCAGGTGCCCCACGCTCATGGTCGGCGTGGCCCAAAACGCCAGCGCCCAGCCCAGGTACAACGGGTGCCGCACGTAGCGATACAAGTACGGCGTGCGAAACGGCAGATGCTGGCAGGGCCGCCCGCGAAAATGGCTCCACACCTGGCGCACTCCAAACAGGTCGAAGTGGTTGATCATCAGCGTCACCACCGGCACCATCAACCACCCGGCCGCGAACAGCGTCCACACCGCGGCCCGGCCAGCCGGCGAGGCAATGTGCCACACCACGCCCGGCATCGGCCGCCACTGCCAAAGCAGCACCGCCACCGCCGCGCACGACAGCAGCACGTACGTGCTGCGTTCGATCGGCTGCGGCACAACGCGCGTCCACACCCTTTTGAAGGCCGGTCGGGCCATCACCGAGTGCTGCAACCCAAACAGCAGAATCAAACCCAGGTTGATCGCCAGGGCCGACCCCCACGCAGTGGTAGTCGGCGTATCGATTGTATGAGACAAGTACAGGTTGCCCACAAACAGCGACATGTAGGCGTACGTGGCCAAGAACAACAGATAACAAGCGATGCCGTACTTGAGGAACAATACCCGTTTCATTCGTCGCCTCTCCCCAAAAGTGCCGCCAATTTGCCGTGCCTTGGCCGCGTGTGCTGTCCAGTGAGGGCGGCGGACCGAATATTTTTTGGCCGCCGCCGCCATCTGGCCGAAGTTGAATGAAGTGCTTGAGCGTTAAACCAAGGCGTTTGTTACCGCGGCGGTCGCGGCGGTCGCGGCGGCCCGCACCCGCGCCCTGGGCCGAAAACCCGCGATGCCCCTGCCGTCTCGGCCAGGCCGGCAGCCATCACGGTAGCATCGTTTGTTCACCAGAAAGGGGCGGAAGGAACAAAGATTTTGCTCCACGGAGTTTTCGCCCAGGGTTGACCGTGCCCCCCATCCGTCCTAAGAATTGCGAAAGATTGGATCCACCACCTGGCGGCAACTGGCGTTCCCGCTTCCCGACTGTGTGCACGAACCGATGAATCCCAGCCCGTGGTTGCGTGAACCAACCTTTACCGACGGCTTGATATGACGCCCCAGCCGCGATTTGCCATTGGCAGCTTCCAGCCCAACGCGGACAACCGCGCCATGGTGTGGGGGCTGCTCACCCTGCTGGAACAAGCAGGCTGGCAGGTGCAGCACTTCTTTTCCAAAGCCTGCTTTTGTGCCACCGAGGGGGCCCGCGCCGCCACCGGCTTGCCGTCGCGGCATCTCGATAGCTGGCTGATGACGCCCGAGGTCTGCCGCGAAGTCTTTTTGCACGCCGGAGCCCGCTGCGACCTCCGGGTGGTGGAAGGTTCGTTCGATTCTCCTGCCGGCCAGCCATCGGGCGGCCGCTTGGACCAGCTTTGCGACTGGCTGCAACTGCCTCAACTGGCCGTGGTCGACGTCCGAAATTGCCAAGGCTGCGGACTGCCTCCCTCTCCCGGCACGGCCGACGCCCTACTGCTCGACGGCGTTCGCGACCACGTAGACCTGTGCTACTGGCAAACGCTGCTCGAACCCCTCTGGGGCAAGCCCGTGCTCGGCGCGCTCGATACCGCCGAGGCATTGAGGGCAGAGGTGGCCCGATTGCCCATCGGCTCGAGCCCCGCGGTCGAACTTTGCCAAGGGTTGGCCCGGCGGTTGGCGCCGCTGATGTCGCTCGACCGCCTGCGGGCCCTGGCCAATTGCCAACCGCTCCCCGAGCCGCCCTCGCAGTTGTTTCGCTCGGGCTCGGGCTTCGACCGCGTAAAGGTCGCCGTGGCGTACGACGAAGCATTCCATTGCTACTTTTGCGACATGCTCGACCTGCTGGAACTGCGCGGGGCCGAAGTCGTCGAGTTCTCTCCCCTGGCCGACGAATCGCTCCCCCCCGGCACCGACATCGTCTACCTGGGCTGCGGCCACCCCGGCCGCTTCGCCCGCGAATTGGCCGCCAACCACTGCATGCTGTCGGCCCTGCGCAATCACGTGTGCCAGGGACGGCGGATTTATGCCGAAGGCGGCGGTCTGGCCTACCTCTGCCAGCGGTTGGAAACGCCCGAGGGCCGGCTGCAAACCATGGTCGGCGTGCTCCCGGCCATTGCCCGGTTGAGCCATTCGTTGCAGCCGGCAGAGCCGGTCGAGGTGCGTTTGGCGCGGCACACCTGGCTGGGCGAAGCGGGCGAAACGCTGCGTGGCTACTTCAACCCCAACTGGCAAATCGACCCGGTCGACGACATCTGTTCGTGCATCCGCCAGACCGATCAGCCCTGCGCGCTGATGAACCGCCACCAGGCCATCGGCAGCCGCATCCATTTCCACTTCGCCCTGCAACCGGCGGCATTCCAGCACTTCCTGCAAACGTAAACCATGCACGATCTCGATCGGCAAAGCCTGAGCCACGATCCGATTCATGGTTACATCCCCTTCGGTTCAGGGCAGGGCCTGGCGCCGGGCGAAACCGCCGAGCAGCACCTCATCGACCACCCCTGGGTGCAGCGAATGCGCTACATCCACCAGTTGCAGACCGCGTGGTGGGTGTTCCCCTCGGCCGAGCATACGCGGTTCCAGCATGTGCTGGGGGCGATGCACCTCGCCAGCCGCGCCGTCGCCCAACTCTACGGCAGCCTTCGCCAGCATTGCCCCGACGTGCCCAGCCGAGGTTACGTCGAAACCCTGGTGCGCATGGCCGGCCTGCTGCACGACGTAGGGCACGGGCCGTTCGGCCACTTCTTCGACGACCATTACCTGCGGGGCTTTGGGCTCACCCACGAAACCCTCGGCCAGCACATCATTCAACACGAACTGGGCCCGCTGCTGACCGCCCTGCGCGGCAATCCGCACAGCCGACTCGAAGCCGGCGAAACCCTCGCCCCCGCCCACGTGGCCTACCTGATCGCCCGACCCCGCGAAGGCGACAACCAGCCAGACCAGCCGCGCTGGTTGCGATTTCTCCGCAGCCTGTTCAGCGGCATCTATACCGTGGACAACATGGATTTCGTCCTCCGCGACGCGTACATGTCGGGCTACAGCGCCAGCGCCTTCGATCTCGATCGACTGCTCCACTACAGCTTTTTCAGCGAGCGAGGGCTGACCATTCACAGCCGGGGGCTGGCCGCCCTCACCCGGTTCATTACCGTGCGGGCCGAACTGTTCCGCGCGATCTATTTCCACCGCACCGTCCGCGGCATCGACCTGGTGCTGGCCGATCTGTTTCGCGACAGCAAACCGTATCTCTTTCCCGGCAATCCGCTGCAACACTTAAACGCGTACCGCGACTTCCACGAAATGTCGCTGCTGGTCGATGTCGCCCGCTGGGAACGAAGCGGCGACGAAACCCAGCGGCAACTGGGGGAGCACTGGCGCGCGTTCTTGAATCGCGACATTCGCTGGAAAATGGCCTGCGAACGCACGCTGTTCTTTCAACCGCACGACGCCGAACGCAGCAGCATCTTCAGCGACCCGGCGTTTGTCGAAGCAGCCGTGCGGCGGCAATTGCCCAGCGAATTGCGCGACCTGCCGCTCAAGGTAGACCTCGCCCGGCACGTGCATCGGCCGGGCACGCGCGGCCCGACCGCCGGCCTGAACTTTCTCTACGACGCGGGCCACGACCGGATTCGCGAGTTGAACGACGACGCGCTGTTTCGCCGCATTCCCGTCAGCTACCGCATCTGCCGGATCTACGTGCAACACCACCAGCACGACGCCGCCCTGGCGGCGGCGCTCGACACCCTGGTCGGCAGCGAAAGCGAAGACGCGCTGACGAATATGTGAGCCGGGTCAGCGCACCCTTCCAGATCGTTGCCAGCCGCGTCTCCTGGAAACACCGGTCGCTTTACCCGGCCGCGGGTGCGCGCTCCGGCGGCTGGCCCGCGTACGCGTTCAACCGCCAGCCGCGGGGTAACTTTCCAGCCTTTGCCGCTCGCGATATAACAACCCCGTCCGCGGCGCTCATGGCTGCCTAGCTCCAACGGGGGGCACGGTCCGCCGCCACGGTTCGACCTGGCGGGCGCTATTCGCTCGCATCCTCTTTAGCGGGCAGGGCTTGGCTCTGCCCATCCAATCGGCATGACTCCCATCCAAAAGCTTCTGGTCGCCAATCGCAGCGAAATCGCCATCCGCGTGTTCCGCAGCGCGCACGAACTCGGCATTCGCACCGTCGGCATTTATACCTACGAAGACCGCTATGCCCTGCACCGCTTCAAAGCCGACGAAGCCTACGTGATTGGCAAGAAGGGCGAACCGATTCGGGCGTATCTCGATATTCCCCGCATTATCGAGATTTGCGAAGAGCACGGCATCGACGCCATCCATCCCGGCTACGGATTCCTTTCGGAAAACCCCCAGCTCGCCCGGGCCTGCCGCGAGGCCGGCATTGTCTTCGTCGGTCCGTCGGAGCAAATCTTGCAGCAACTGGGCGACAAGACCGAAGCCCGCCTGCTGGCGGAAAAAGCCGGCGTGCCGGTGCTGGGGGGCAGCGCCGCGGCCCTCACCGACGCCGAAGCCGGCAAACAGGTGGCCGCCAGCCTCGGTTACCCGATCATTCTCAAGGCGGCCAAGGGGGGCGGCGGGCGCGGCATGCGCGTGGTTCGCCAAGAGAGCGATTTCGCCTCGGCCTTCGACTCGGCCCAGCGCGAATCGCTCACGGCCTTCGGCAGTTCCGACGTCTTTGTCGAAAAGTTCATTTCCCAGGCGCGCCACATCGAGGTGCAACTGCTGGGCGACAAGCATGGCAACCTGCTGCATCTGTTCGAACGCGATTGCTCGGTCCAGCGCCGCCATCAAAAGGTCGTCGAGTTGGCGCCGGCCCCCAATCTCGACCCGGCCATCCGCAAACAACTCTGCGAAGCCGCGCTCGCCATCGGCCGCGAGGTTGCCTACGAAAACGCCGGCACGGTGGAATTTCTGGTCGATGCCGAAACGAACCAGTTCTATTTCATCGAAGTGAATCCCCGCATTCAGGTCGAACACACGGTGACCGAAGAGGTGACCGGCATCGACATCGTCAAAGCCCAAATTCTGGTCGCCCAAGGCACCCCCCTCTCCGACCCCGAAATCGGACTCGCCAGCCAGGACGACGTGCGCACGGTGGGCTACGCCCTGCAATGCCGCATCACCACCGAAGATCCCCAAAACGGGTTCCGGCCCGACTACGGCCGCGTCAGCCATTACCGCTCGGCCAGCGGCATGGGCATTCGCCTCGATGCCGGCAGCGCCTTCTCGGGCGCCGTGGTCAATCCGTTCTACGATTCGCTCTTGGTGAAGGTCTCCGCCCGCGGCCGCCGGTTCACCGACGCCGTGAATCGCATGGAACGCTGCCTGCAAGAGTTTCGCATCCGCGGCGTGAAAACCAACATTCCGTTTCTGGTCAAGCTGATGAACCATCCGCGGTTCATCGAGGGCCAGTGCACCACGCGGTTCATCGATGAAACGCCCGACCTGTTCGAATTTCCCGAGCGCCGCGACCGCGCGACCAAACTGCTCACCTTCCTGGGCGACGTCATCGTCAACGGCAACCCGCTCGTGCAGGGCCGCCTGAAAGCCGCGCGGCGGTTGCCCGCGCCGGTGCCCGAAATCCAGCCGCTGGCCAAGCTGCCGCCGGGCGTGCGCGACCGGTTTTTGGAAAGCGGCCCCGAAGGCCTGGCGAAGTGGATCCTCGAGCACCAGCCGCTGTTGATCACGGACACCACCTTTCGCGACGCGCACCAGTCGCTGCTGGCCACGCGGCTGCGCACCCACGACCTGCTCAACATTGCCGAGGCCTACGCGCATACCTGCCCCCAGTTGTTCTCGCTGGAAATGTGGGGGGGCGCCACCTTCGACACCACCATGCGGTTTCTCAAGGAGTGCCCCTGGCAGCGGCTCAGCCAACTCCGCGAGAAGATCCCCAACATTCTGTTTCAGATGTTGCTGCGGGCGTCCAACGCGGTGGGCTATACCAATTACCCCGACAACGTGGTCCAGGCGTTTGTGAAAGAGGCCGCCTCGGCCGGCATCGACGTGTTCCGCGTGTTCGACGCCCTCAACTGGGCCCCCAACATGAAGGTCGCCATGGAAGCCGTCCTGTCCACCGGCGCCATTTGCGAGGCGGCCATCTGCTACTCCGGCGATATTCAGAATCCCCACCGCACAAAATATAGTCTCAAATACTATGTCGATTTGGCCAAGGAATTGAAAAACATGGGCGCGCATATCCTCGCCATTAAGGATATGGCCGGACTATGCAAACCCCTGGCCGCCAAACAACTGGTCAAAGCCCTCAAGGAAGAAACCGGACTCCCCATTCATTTTCACACGCACGACACCGCGGGCATTCAGGCCGGCGCCATCCTCGAAGCGGCCGAGGTCGATCTCGATATCGCCGACGCCGCCATGGCCCCGCTGTCCGGCGGCACCTCGCAGCCCAACCTGAACACCCTCATCGAAGCGCTGCGCTACACCCCGCGCGATACCGGCCTGGCCTCCGCGGCCCTCGACGGCATCAGCGAATACTGGCGCATCACCCGCCAGTTCTATGCGGCCTTTGAAAGCGAGGCCCTGGCCGCCACCGCCGATCTTTACAACCATGAAATGCCCGGCGGGCAATACACCAATCTCTACCAGCAAGCCCGGGCCCTGGGACTGGAAGACCGCTGGTCCGACGTCTGCAAAATGTACGCCGACGTGAACCAGCTCTTCGGCGATATCGTCAAGGTCACGCCGACATCCAAGGCGGTCGGCGACATGGCGCTGTTTCTCGTCGCCAACGGTTTAACCTGCGAAGACGTGCTCGATGAAAGCCGCGACCTCGCATTCCCGCAATCGGTGGTCGACTTGATCGGCGGGAGGATGGGGCAGCCCCCGGGAGGGTTTCCGCCAAACGTGCAGCACCGCATTTTGCGCGGAGAAAAGCCGGTCGCGGGGCGCCCCGGCGCCACGCTCCCGCCAGCCGACTTCCAGCAAGCCGCGGAAAAGGTCGCAGGCCTGCTGCATCGCGAGCCGACCGATCAGGAAGTGGTTTCGTACATCCTCTATCCCAAGGTCTACGCCGAGTTCGCCGAGCACACCGTGGCCTACGAAGACACCTCCATGCTCCCCACCCCGGTGTTCCTCAATGGTATGGAGCCGGGTGAAGAAATCGCCGTCGACATCGAGCCGGGAAAAACCCTGATCATCAAGTTTCTGGCCGTGGGCGATCCGCATCCCGACGGCGAGCGATCGGTGTTCTTCGAGCTCAACGGCCAGCCGCGCGACGTCAACGTGGTCGATCGCGCACTCGAACCCGAAACCAAAAAAGCCGCCAAGGCCGACCCCGCCGACCCCGCGCAGATTGGCGCCAGCATGCCAGGCATGGTGGTCAACGTGGCCGTGCAGGCCGAAGACACCGTGGCCAAGGGACAGAAACTGCTCACGCTGGAAGCGATGAAAATGGAAACCACCATTTACGCCGAACGCGACGGCAAGGTCGAACAGGTGCTGGTCAAAGCCGGCAGCCAGGTCGAAACCGGCGATCTGCTGCTGGTCGTGAAATAAACGCGCCGCCGCGCCAGCGTGGGGGCGGGGCGTTGCTCACGCCTTGGGTTGGGGGTCTTCCGTCGACGCCAGCGTGTGGTCGTCCCGGTCCTCGGTAAAGCGAATCAGCGCCTCGGGCAGTTCCACCCCGCCAATGTCCTTCATCACTTGCATCATCGGGGGCAGCGTGCGGGCCATGCCGCTGAGGAAGTCGGCGGTGTTGGAGCGGCCGTTGCCGTTGGCGTGCCCTCCGCCGTTTTCCCAGACCACGATCTTGTCGAACTTGATGTTGGAGATCGCCTTGGACGAGGCCTCGGCCAGGTTGTCCAGGTGTTCGAGCATCAGCATCTGGAAGGCTTCCTTGGAGCCGCCGCAGGCTTCGACGATTTGCCGCAGCCCGTCCCCCTTCTTGGCCAGCACTTCGTATTGGCCGCGGGCCTCGGCCTCGAGCTTGGCAAAAATGGCGTCGGCCTCGGCCTTGGCGTTGATCCGCACGCGTTCGGCATCGGCCTCGGCATCGACCACCATTCGGGCCTTTTGCGCCTTGGCGGGTGCTTCGAGCTTGGCCCGCTGCTCGGCTTCCACCCGCTGCGCCTCGGCCAGCGCGGCCTTGGCCATTGCCAGGTTTTGCACTTCGAGCACCGCGGCTTCGGCCTGCCGCTTGCGGCTTTCGCCCAATTGATACGCCTCGGCCCGCTTCACGGCCAACTCGGCCTGCGAGGCGGCAACCGTGGCCTGGGCCATGTTCTCGCCGGCAATCGCCGTGGCGTCGGCCTCGGCCACCCGAATACGCTTTTGCCGCTCGGCGTCTTTCACCTGGGCTTCCTGCTCGAAGGCCGCCTGCCGCTCGCTCACCGTTTGTTCTTTTTCCAACTGGGCCACCCGCACGGCCCGATCGCGCTCGGCTTCGCGGGTGCCAATCGTTTGGTCGCGGCGGGCGTTCGTCACCTGGATCTCTTTGTCGCGCACCGCCGTGGCAACCCGCACTTCGCCCATCTTTTCGTTGTCGGCCACGTCGCCGCGCGCCTTCTGAATTGCTTCCGACGCCGCCTTTTGACCGATCGCGTCGATATAGCCCGACTCGTCGGTGATGTCGGTGATGTTCACGTTGATCAGCTGCAACCCGATCTTGTTCAGCTCGGGTTCGAGATGGGCTTGAATGTGCTCGAGAAACTTGTCGCGGTCGCGGTTGATCTCTTCAATGCCCATCCCCGCGATCACCTGCCGCAAAATACCAAAAATGATTTCTTCCGCTTGCTTGCGGATATCGGGCACTTTCAAACCGAGCAGGCGAATGGCGGCCTGCTGCATCACGGCGGGTTCGGTGCCGATCGCCACCGTGAACACGCTGGGGACGTTCACGCGAATGTTCTCGCTCGACAGCGCGCCGCGCAACGGAATTTCAATCTGAATGGGTTCCAGGCTCAGGTAGTCGTAGTCCTGAATCAGCGGGATCACAAACGACGCGCCGCCGTGAATGGTTCGCGCGGCGCCCCCCTTGTTCGTGCGGCCGTAAATCACCAGCACGCGATTGCTGGGGCAGCGTTTGTACTGCCGCGCCAACAGCATCAGAAAACTGAGCAGGGCAAACACCACGAACACCGTGGCGATGATCAACGTGATCCAGAATTTGTCGATTTCGATCTGCGCGACCAGCATCGGAAGTGTCATCGTCGCCCTCTCCTGTTGCCGTAACGGCGGGATGGGAAATATCAGGGGAAATGCCTGCACCGGGGAGAATGCACGCGGTGAACAATCGGTGATGCAGCGCCCGCGGCGTTGCCCGCGACTCACGTTGCTTGCCCCACGGCGTTGCCCGCGACTCACGTTGCTTGCCCCACGGCGCGGCCGGGGGGTCGAAGAAAACGCCACAACGAACCTTAGCACGCGGTTCTCCCCCTCGCCGGCACGGCACGGGCGGGCCGGGGCCAAGGGGTTGCGGCGACCGAAATAACGTCAAACGTCGCCGGCCGAAACCGGCTCGCCCACCGGCGCCACTTCCACCGTTCCAGCCCCGACAACTCGCGTGACCACCACTTTCGCTCCGCGCGGAAGCGGCGTCGCTTCGCTGGTGGTGGCGGCGTATTCCACCAATTGTTCGTGCACCGCCAGGGTAACCTTGCCCACGCCCTGTCCGGCCGCGGGAATCGGCAAATACACGGTGCCCACGTGTCCCACGGCGCTGTCGATGCGCAGCGTGCGGTCTTGGCCCAGCCGCGAAAGTTGCAGCATCAGATAATGAATCCCGTACATCGCGGCCAGGCCCGCCAAAATGCCCACCGTCAGCGAGACGCTCGGACCTTGCCCCGCCTGAAACGCCGCGTAGCCAATCAGCCCAAAAAACGTCACGGCCGCCACCACCGTCCGCAACGAAATCACGCCAAACAACCACGTCGAGCCGTGGTCCGCCGCGCTGCCGTGACCCAGGCTGTCGTGCCCCGCGTGGTCGGGCAGATCGTCCGGCACGTCGTCGGCCAAATCCAGATCTTCAGAACCAAAGCCAATCAGGGCCAAGACAAACTGAATGGCGAAGACCGAGCCGCCGATCACCGCGCAGGTCAGAAACAAGGTTTCCATCGCGACTCTCCCAAGCGCCAACTAACAGGGGAACACACTGCGACGGGTCCCCCCCTTGGCAATTCGATGTGTGTGGAGGTCATTCGCCGGCCAGCCGCCAATCTTGGGCGAAAGGGCGGAAAAATATCGTCCCCCCGCCGCAACGGCAACGCCGGCCAGGCCGCCCCGTGCGCCTGCCGCCTTGCCGTAATATAGCACGCCCCCAACCGCGGTCGGCGCAGAAAATGAACCGCCGACGGCGCGGCAAAAAAAACGGCCGCCTCGCCAGGCGGCCCGGGAAAAAAAAATCCGCTCGCACTGCCAACAACCAAGGTCCCCGCCTACGGCCAAGCTCCCCGCCTACGGCCGCGGCAACTCCACACTCGCCGAAAACTCCAGCGACTGCTCGCCCGGAGTCAGCCGCGCATCGCCCGTCCGCAGCCATTGCAGCACGTTGAGCAGCATGCCCACTTCGGCTTCGGCCTCGGCCCGAGTGTTGCCTTTCTCCAGCATGTTTTGCGTGACGAGCGCGGTTTGATTGTCGGTCAGCGCCGCCGCCAACTGTCGCACGTCGACCGCCACGCGGGTGTTGTCGGGCAGCCGTTCCGCCGCGGCGGGCTTCTGCAGTTCCTCGACCAGTTGCCGAGCCAACTGTCCCGTCGACGCCACAATGAAGTGCTCGCGCCACACGGCGCACGCGGGGCGAAAATTGTAGATGATGTCCGCCTTCTCTTGTTCTTGGCCCGGCGGCAACAGGTAGCGGGCCTCGTACACCGTGGCCCCCGCGTGGCTGGCCATCTCTTGGAGCAACTGCGGGCGGCCCTTCTGCATGCCATCGAGATTGGCAATGCCCACCAAGGTTTGATAGGCCGCCACCAGCGCCGGCGCGAACTTCGCGGAGTCCTTCAACTCGAGCACCGCCGCGAAGGCCGGCAGTTTGACGGCCGGCGTGGGCGCGTCGGCCGCAAAGGTTTGATTGGCCACGACCAGCCGCGTGGTGGGCTTCAACTCGCCCAGCACCTGGCTGCCAAAATCTCGGCCGGCAAAGAACAACCCCAGCGAAGCGTCGGCCTGGGTCATCGCGGCCACGGTCGCTTCATCAAACAGGTCGTCGCGATGGGTCCACATGCCCGAGTAATCGCGGTAGCTGCTGGCGCTGAGAATGGTCCCGGGGGGCGTCAGCAGGGCGGCCGCCGAGCCTTCCCCCGACGGCGCAAAAAACCATTCCCGTTCGCGCGGAAGCTGCGACCGATCGAACGGAAGTTGCGCGCCCAGCGTCAAACGATTGTCGGCGAGACGGGCATGGAGGGTGACGAACGGGGCGCGCCGCAGGGCTTCGAAACCCCCGCCCAACAGGCTCTCCACCCCGGGATTTTTCCGCGGCGCGTTGTGCAGCGCCGCCATTTGGGGCAGGTTGGCCAGGCCATCCAGGCGAACCATGCCCCAGGCCGTTTGGCCGCCGGAGTTGAGCTTCTGGGCCTGCTGGAACTGGGGAACCCCGGCCAGCGATTTTCCGCCGTCGTGCCACCGATCGATGGCGTCGATCAGCGCCGCCTTGGGTTGGGCCAGGAGCAGCAGCTGGTTGTCTTCGAGCAGGGCGTACGCGCCGCGCTGGTCGAACGTCCAAATCGTTGTTCCCCGGTGAACTTCGCTGGTCAGCCGAGCGGGACGGTTGCCCGCCAACGACGCCAGGTTGTCCAAGTCGAGCACAAACTGGTGCAACCGCGGCAGCACTTCGCCTGTCTTCGCCCGGGCCACGATCAACGAACGGTTGTCCGCGGGATTGACGGCCACGGCCAGTCCGCCCCCAATGGCGTCGCGCAGCCCTTGCTGCCACGTGGTCTTGAGCTGTTGTTCGATCAGGCTCAAGCCCGCCTTGAGCTGTTTCAACTCGGGCGAGGCCAGAAATTGCCGACCCTGCGGCGTTTGCTCCAGCAGCTTGGGCCAGCGGGCGTCCGTGGCCAGGTCGAGCCAAACCTCCGGCTGTTCCACTTCCAAATAGACCACCGTCGATTCCGGCGCCAGCGCGGCCAACTTCGGCGGCTCGGCGGCCTCGGTGCAGCCCGGCAACGACAACCCGGCCGCCGCCAAAAACCATCCCCAAACAAAGCAACCGAAAACGCAGCGCGGCAACCGGGCGTGCAACATGGCCTGTCTCCCTCTGGATCAACCACTGGAATATCGCGTTGTTCTGGCAATGATCGGCAAAGCGATCCCAGATAGTACCAGGCTGCCGGGGCCTTGGTTTCAAAGAACTGCCATCCACGCGCTGGCGGCAGTGCTGGCCGTGCCGCGAGCGGTGCGGTACGATCGGCAAACCGCGGTCCCCCGCGGTTATCGTTTGCCGTTGGTTTGCTGGAGGAGATGCTACGGATGGATGCATTCAACGTTGCCGCCCAAACGGCCGAGCGCGCGATTCGCTCGGGTCGCATTGGCACGCCCGTCACCCTGCGGATGTTCGATCGGTCGTTGCCCGGCGGTGCCGATTGCGCGATTCGCCTGGCCTGCCAGTTGGACGTCGCGTCCCGTTGGCTCGGCGCCGCCCCGGGCGCAATGCATGCCGTCGGCCGTTCCTCAGGCAACCATGCCACGCTGGGCGTGCGGTTTGCCGGCGGACAAACCGCGGTGCTCACGGCCGGAGACGCCCTCGGCCCTGCCGTGTGCGAACTGCTGGTGATCGGCAATCGCGGCCTGCTGTCGTGGGAACCCGACCCTGGCGATTCCGCCAGCCAAGTAGCGGCTCCCCCCCAACCCACCGCGGCGTCCCTCGATCAAGTGCGACAAGCGCTGGCGGCCTGGCAACCGCTGCCGGCTTCCGAGACCGCCGGCCTTCCCCGGCCTCGGGAGGTGCAGCTTCGTCCGCCTTATGGCGTGTTGCTGGTCGCCGGCAGCCATACCCATCAGGAGAATTACGCCGAGGCGTTCGCGGCCGATGCCCGCTGCCGGCTAATCGCCCTGACCGACGACGCCGGAGTGTCTTCGCGCCGGCGGATGCTCAACCAGCGCCTCGCCCGGCAGTTGGGCATTCCCTACATCGACGACATCCACGCGGCCCTGGCCCGCGACGACGTGCAAATTGTCAGCCTGTGCGCCGAACCCGAGCGGCGAGGTCCGCTGGCCGTCGCCGCCGCCGAAGCCGGCAAGCATTTGTACCTCGATAAACCCCTCGCCGCCTCCAGCGAAGCCGCGGCGGCCATCGTGCGGGCGGTGCACCGCAGCGGCGTCGCCAGTCAAATGTTTACCCAGGTAGGCACCCCCGCGGCCCTCCGCGTCCGCCAACTGGCCGCCAACTCCCCCATCGCACCGCTGCAGGCGTTTCATGCCGATCTGCTGTTCGCCAAGGGCGATCCGGGCACGGCCAACCTGGCCGCGCCCCGGCAAGAGTGGCAACAGCCCGAAAACTTTGAATGGATGGAGTCCAAGCGCGAGTTCAGCAACGTGGGCGTGTATCCGCTGGCGCTCGCGCAGTGCCTGGGCTTTGCTCGCCCGCGGCGCGTGTGGGCCGTCACCGGCAATTACTTCTTCGCCGAGCATCAAACCAACCAAATGGAAGATTTCGGCCTCGCCCTCATCGAGTTCGACACCGGACAGGTGGCCAGCATTTTGGCGGGCCGTTGCGGCTGGCGCAGCCACCCCTCGCACGGCATCAACCGCACCTACCTCGAAGGCGGCGCCGGCGTGACCGTCGTCGACGCCTTCCGACCGCGCATCGAAATCTACGCCGACGAAGAACCGTGGTCGCCTCCCCGCCGGCACCCCGAAGACCCGATGGGCTTTTGGAGCAGCACCGTGGCCGAAGCCGGCGGACGTGCCAAGCAGAGCTGGCAACTTCCCGCGGCCAGCGGCCCCAACGACATTTCGGCCTTTATCGATTGCCTCGAGCAAGGACGCCTGCCCGACGTGCCGGCCGACGCCGCGGCCCGCACCCAACAAGCGCTGATGGCGGTGTACCGCTCGGCCGCCCAGGGCGAAGCCGTACTGGTAGACCCCGTTGCCTGAAGCGGCTTCACCGCGCTTCGTCGGCCTCAATGGTCACCGACAGCCGCGCCGAGTCCCGCTCAAAGCGGGTGGCCAGCAGCGCGCGGTCGAACAGTTCGAGAAACTGCTGCAATTGCCCCAGCCCGCGGCGGGGCTGGTCGGCGTCGATGCCGCGCGCGGCGGCCACCGCGGCCGCGAACGATTCGAGGTGCGTTTCGATGTAATCCCGCGAGCGGGCCGCGTTCACGTACAGAAAACCGCTCGGGGCCGAAAGCTGCCCGGGAAGCAGGCTGTTCCAGGCGGAATCGTTGGCCAAAGCGGCCGGCTCCTCCGCCAACGCCCGCTCCATGGTCGCCAACGACGACCCGCACCACAGGTGCCCCTCGGCCACCGCGATCGCCACCCGGTCCAGCGCCCCCAACCGCCCCGGCCGCTCCAGCAGCCACACCCCGTGCCGGGCGTCCGGCGTTGCCGCGGAGCGGACCTGCAACTCCGGCTGATTCGCCGCCAGCAGTTGCAACAGTCCCGGCAGCGCCTCTTGCAAGAACTCCGAAGGCGTGGCGCCGCCGCTGCCGCCCTCCCACTTCTCGCGCAGCGCCGCGGCCAGCACCCAATCGGCGGGCACCGCTTCCGCGGCGTGGGCCGGGTTCCAGCGATGGTAACCGCCCCATTCCGACCCCAGCACCGAAAACACCGCTCGCGTCCAAGCCCAGGCGGCCGGTCGTTCCTCGCCCGAGGCGCGTTGCAGCACCTGCAACACCGCCGGCAAATCCAACCGGGCCGCAAACGCCACCATGCTGTCGGCGGGAATCCGCGCGGCGAATTGCGCAGGCCCTTGCGCGGCTTGCCACACCGTGCGCGCGGCCTCCGGCCAGCCAGAACTGTCGAACTGCGCCAGCGCTTGCAGCGAAACCTTCGTTCCCCATTGGGCCACCACGCACAGCCCCTGGGCTTCTCGCCACAACGCCAGGAAGCGTTCCTTCTCCACACGCTCCTGCCCCGTGGCAGCCGCCGCGTCGGCAGCCAACGCCGCGTCCCACACCTTCGGCTGAACAAACAACCGCAGGTTGACCTCGCCGGGCAGCGCCGCCAAGGCTTGCTGGTAGCCAGCCTGGCCGGCCAGCGACCGCTGCTTGCCTTGCCGGCCCTGCAGCAAATCGAGCGCGTCTTGCAACACGCCGGCGGTATCGCTCACCACGGCCACGTTGCCGGCCACGGCCACGTACAAATCGGGACCCTGGTTGGCGCCCTGCCCCTGCCGGTACTCGATGTCTCCATGCCGCAAACGCTGCCATTGCACCTGCTCGAAGCGGGTTTGCGCGGCGCAAAAACCATCGACCAGTTGGTTCAAGGTTGCGGCGTTTTGCGACCGCAGCAACAGCAGCGCGCTGGCCGGCGGGCGAGGTTTGTCGACCGGCGCCGCGGTTCCCTCGACGCGCGGCGGCCACACCGCCAACAGCGCGCGGTGACCCAGCACGTCGCGCCACACCGCCTCCGGCGACACTTGCAGGTAACGGCCCACGTCGGCCACCATCCGGGTTGCCTGGTCCTGGTTCTGCCGCCACCAGCGGTCCAAAGGCCCGTACGCCTTCCAGCGGCGACCCAAGGGTCCATCCAGAAACCGATCGGCGGCCGGCGCCAAATCGGCAAGTTCGATCGTCAGCCCCGCCGTGTGCGGAACCAGCGCCGCCAGCGACGTTTCTTCCGCTGCCACCCCAGCGGGCGCCGCCAGCCAAGCAAGCGCCAGCCCAACCAGCAGCATCCTCCCGGCCCGCGCGACAGAGAAGCGCCCTGCCCCGCACTTGCGGCAGAATACGCGGCAAACCAGCTTGGCAGGGGAAAGGTTCACAGGCGGGAGCAACGGTCGGTGTGCAAGGAACTGGAAAGCGGGAACCATGCTGTGCGAACAAACATTGCGCGAACAAACACTGCGCGATCGTTAATCGAGAGTTCGTTAACGGGGAGCAAACCGCATCAACAGCCCCACGGCTCCGCGTGTCGATTCCCGAAACGGCGATTCCCGCAGCGACGAAGCGTCCTCGCTCTCGCGCCCGATCGCCGCCTCGGTCGGCAACGCCCCCGGTTCGGCCGCAGCCAACACATCCATCGGCACCACATCCATGGGCACTGGCGGCACCAACACGGCCATGTCCGCCCAGCTCGCCCGCGTTTCGGCCGCCAACGACGCGTATTGTTCGCGCACCAATTGGCTCACGTCGGCAAACGCCGCGGCCGTGCGCTCGGCATCATGCCCCGCCGGTGTATCTTCAGGCGAAGGCTGCACGGCTACCGAACCCGGCTCGGGCGCCGGCGGTCGTTCCGGCCCCGCAAAACGCCCTCGCAGGGCCAACACCAGCAGAGCGACCGAGGCCGCCGTCGCGGTCCAAATCAACCACGGTTGGGCCCGGCGGCGCGTACCCGCTGGCAATTCCGCCGCCGCCGAGGCCGGCTCCGCCACCAGGGCCAACGAACAATCGCCCAGGGGATCGTCTCCCGCTGGTTCGTCGCCCGCGGCGTGCGCCCCAAGCTGCAGCAGCACCCGGCCGGCCAAGTCGATCGGAGGCTCGGGCCGCGGCCGCGCGGCCATCGCCGCCGACAAAGCCTGATAGGCGCGATACAGCCGCAGGCACTCGGCATCGGCCGCCGCCGCCGCGCGCATTTCCTCCGGCAACTCCAGCGGCTCGCGCCGATCGAGCAGTTCGTTCAGTCGGGCTTCAAACTCCTCGAATTTCATGCGACCGATCCTCCACCACGCCTCGGCTGATCAAATGCTGGGCGATTTCGTTGCGAGCGCGGTGAATCCAAGTTTTAACCGTTCCCAGGGGACATGCCAAAATTTCGCCGATCTCCGCGTAGCTCAACTCCTGCTCGTGAAACAGCAAAAACGCCTGCTGGTACTCCGGCCGCATTCGCGACAACGCCAGGTTGACTTCTTCCTGCAGGTTGCGATGGTCCGACGCCTCGTGGCCCCGGTCGGGCAGCTCGTCTTCGTACAGGTTCGCGGCCGGCGGACGCCGCTTGTGCGACGACAGCAACGAACGGCAACGATTCCCCGCGATCGCCAGCAGCCACGGACGAAACTCCCGTTCGCGATCCCAGCGGCCAAGGTTGCGCAGCGCCCGTACGAACGACTCTTGGGTCATGTCTTCGGCATCTTGCCGATTGCCCAGCATTCGGTAGCACAGCCCAAATACCTGGCCGCGAAAGCGATCCACCAATTCCACCATGGCAAGCTCTTCGCCCGCCAGGCAGCGATCGACCAACTCTCGCACGTCGTCAAGCAAAACGCACCTCGAACGAGCCGGGAGCGGCTACGAGGGAATACCCCGGCCAAACCCCCAGAGTTTCAACCACCAGCTCCATAAATGGGAGCAACCACCCCGCCCGCAACACGGCATTCGCTCCCCCGCCGCCAATCTTGCCCGCCCCCAGGCTAAAAGCCTTAAATCCACCCGGGCCAAAAGCCTTAAATCCACCGCCAAGCGGGGGGGTTACTGGCTGCGAATCGCTTCGCGAACCGTTTGCCGGGCAATCTTGAAGGCGTTGGACAGCACTTGGGCCCGCAATTCCATTTGCTCGGTCGTAAAACTCAACCGGCCTTCGCTCGGAGAAAGTCCGGCCAAGGCCAACGTCAGGGGCATCAAATCCAGAAATTCACGATAACGGCGTTTCAGGGTTTCTTCGTCGGCCGACATGGGCTGCAAGCTCCGGCGAAAGAGGCGTCACAGGGGGTTCGCTAAGCAGGGAAGGCGCAGTGGCGGAGTGCCGCCGCCGCCGTGCGCCGCCAGGCGAACAGCAGCTTCGAGCCGGCGCCCGCATCACGCGTGGCAACCGCCGGCGGAAAGCCAACACCGCGCCTCCCTCCTCGACCCTACCTGCCGCGGCCAAACGTGGCAAGCGTTAAGATCCCCAGATCGCGCCCTCTTGCCCGGTTCCGGCACCGGCTCCGGCCCCCTGCGTCTCTCGCCCGCCAGGGCGACACGCCCGAACAGATCGCCGCCAAGCTCGATTGCCAGGTGCCGTCGGTGCGGACCGCGCTTGCGGGCGGCACGGGGCCAAATCCGTCCGAAAACCTCGCACGAATATCCTTAGCTGCGGAGAATAACGATGGGGTTCCGTAAAATCGTCCAGCAGCACGAGGGAGCCGTTGTAACACCGGGGCCGTTTTTTTTAATTGGCGCGCCGCCACGCGCCGATTACCAATTTTGCGGTGGCCTTGAACCCTGCCCCTTCGAGGCCACCCGAGCCGGACGGTTCTGCCCCCCGTCCGGCTCACCTTTTTTCCCTGTCGAGTTTCTGAGCCATACTTGAGCAGCAGAACTCTTCCAAGGGGAATTCACCATGGCCGAGCAATTCATCGCCTGGGCGCAGGTGTCGACGGGCGGCGCTGAGCCCCCAATGCGTCCTCGTTCGCCGGAATGGGGAGACGCTTCCCAGCGGGTACCGCATCCCCACCGCGTCGCAATTCTCGCTGCACTGGCTCTACTGCGACCGAGGCACCGCGGTGGAAGTGAACGGCAACCGCTTCGTGGTCCGCGGCCTGTACCCCCGATCATCCCCAGGTGCTCACACAGTCAGCGTTTGCCGGCATAGACCAGGGGTCCAAGGCAATCGTGGAAAGATGCGCTGGAGAACGTCGCCCGGCGGTAGACCGTAGGGGTTGCCGTCAACGCGGCGCGAACGCGCGGAATTGGGCTCTCGGATGGCG
>JAANMV010000688.1_pt1 | contig 41173 bp, 26 predicted proteins | sample 7279661 | NCBI WGS metagenome assembly JAANMV01 (sample SAMN14094540, study PRJNA606508) | bioreactor metagenome | isolation source: A lab-scale SPAN reactor treating ammonium-rich wastewater day 121 | place: Ireland: Galway | collected 2017-05-16
ATATCACCCATATATTCTTCAGGCGTTACAACTTCAACTTTCATAATTGGCTCGAGTATAACCGGGCCGGCTTTTAAAGCTCCTGCTTTAAATGCCATTGAACCGGCAATCTTAAATGCCATTTCAGAAGAGTCAACATCATGGAATGAACCATCGAACAGTGTAGCTTTTATATCCTCAACCGGATATCCGGCCAAAACACCGTTTTTCATTGCTTCTTCGATACCATGCTCAACCGGCTTAATAAATTCTTTAGGAATTGAACCGCCGACAATTTTATTTTCAAATACAAACCCTTTGCCTTTTTCATTCGGTTCAATGGTTATCCATACGTGGCCAAACTGTCCTTTACCGCCTGACTGACGGATAAATTTGCCTTCCTGTTCAACTTTCTTCGTGATAGTTTCTTTATAAGCAACCTGCGGTTTGCCTATATTAGCATCTACTTTAAATTCTCTTTTTAACCTGTCAACAATAATTTCAAGATGAAGCTCGCCCATACCTGCAAGTATGGTCTGGCCGGTTTCTTCGTTGGTAGAAATACGAAGAGTTGGATCTTCATCAGCAAGCTTGCCAAGTGATTCTGATAATTTATCCTGGTCAGCTTTTGTTTTCGGCTCAATTGCAATAGAAATAACAGGATCAGGAAATGTCATTCTTTCCAAAATTATCGGGTCGCCTTCATCGCATAAAGTATCGCCAGTTTTTGTATTTTTTAAGCCGATAGCAGCAGCAATATCACCTGCATAAACTTCTTCAATATCTTCACGGTGATTGGCGTGCATCTGAAGCAGCCTTCCAACCCTTTCCTTTTTGCCTGATACTGAATTGTATGTATATGAACCTGACTTTAATGTACCTGAATAAACCCTGAAAAATGTAAGCTTTCCTACAAACGGGTCAGTCATGATTTTAAAAGCAAGCGCTGCAAATTTTTCATTATCAGCTACATTCCTTGTGATATGGTCATCACTGTGAATATGATGTCCCCATACTTCGCCAATATCTTTCGGACACGGCAGATAGTCAATTACCGAATCCAGCAGTGTCTGTACACCTTTATTTTTGAAAGATGAGCCGCATAAAACAGGGATAATTTTTACTTTTAAAGTAGCTTCCCTTAAAACATTTTTAATTTCAGGCTCGGTAATTTCCTGCCCGTCAAGGAACTTATTTAAAAGAGTATCGTCAACTTCCGAAACTGATTCCAGAAGCTTTAACCTGTATTCTTTTGCTTTTTCAACCAGTGATGAAGGGATTTCCTGTTCTTCCCATGTCTGCCCGAGGGTATCAGCATTGTATATCAAAGCTTTCATCCTGATAAGGTCGATCTGTCCGACGAACATATCTCCCTGTCCAATTGGCAGCTGTAACGGAACAACATTGGCTTTCAGTCTTTCCTTCATCATATCAAGCACGTGATAAAAATCAGCGCCTGTTCTGTCCATTTTATTTACAAATGCCAGCCGGGGAACACCGTATTTATCAGCCTGTCTCCATACGGTTTCAGACTGCGGTTCAACGCCGCCGACTGCGCAGAATAAAGCAACAGCGCCGTCAAGCACTCTTAATGAACGCTCAACTTCTGCTGTAAAATCAACGTGTCCCGGTGTATCTATAATATTTATCCTGTAATCCTTCCAGAAACATGTTGTAGCTGCGCTGGTAATTGTTATACCGCGCTCTTTTTCCTGCTCCATCCAGTCCATTGTTGCTGCGCCTTCATGAACTTCACCCATCCTGTGCACACGTCCTGTATAGTAGAGTATCCTTTCCGTAGTCGTTGTCTTTCCGGCATCAATGTGAGCCATGATACCGATATTCCGTGTCTTTTCTAATGTTACTTTTCTTGACATTAAGTCTATATGCTTTCTATTCTGTTTACGTAATTAATAAATCAATTCCGGTCAGCTTCCGCTTTCCGTTTATAAAGGTTTAAATTTTTTACCACCTGAAATGCGCAAAAGCCTTGTTGGCTTCAGCCATACGATGTACGTCTTCTTTCTTTTTTACTGCGCTTCCTTCGTTATTGGCTGCGCTCATAAGCTCGCCTGCAAGCTTTTCTGCCATCGATTTTCCTGCTTTATCCCTTGCATAGGTAAGTATCCATTTTATTGCAAGCGCTTTTCTTCTCTCAGGCCTTACTTCTGTAGGCACCTGGTAGTTGGAGCCCCCGACCCTGCGTGAGCGTACTTCAAGAGAAGGCTCGCAGTTGTGTATTGCTTTTTTGAATACTTCAACCGGTTCAGCGTTAAGTTTTTCCTTTATTATTTCAAATGCATCATATACTATTCTTTCAGCTTTCTGCTTCAAGCCGTCTTTCATAATGCAGTTAATGAACCTTCCGACAAGTATATCAGAATATATCCTGTCAGTTGACCTGCGTCTTTTATTTGCTGTTCTTTTTCTCAAATCGCTTATATGTAATTATATTTTCTGTTATCTGTTTAATGTATAAAATTATTTTCCGCCTGTTTTGGCTTTCTTGGCTCCGTATTTTGAACGTGCCTGTTTCCTGTCGGCAACACCGCTGGAGTCAACTGCACCCCTTACGATGTGATACCTTACACCCGGAAGATCTTTTACTCTTCCTCCGCGGATAAGCACTATTGAGTGCTCCTGAAGGTTATGGCCTTCTCCGGGAATGTATGCTGTTACTTCCATACCATTGCTTAAGCGGACCCTTGCAACTTTCCTTAGAGCTGAATTGGGCTTCTTCGGTGTGGTTGTATATACTCTTGTGCATACTCCTCTTTTCTGGGGTGATGATTCCAGAGCAGGTGATTTGCTTTTGAATTTTAAAACTTTTCTTCCTTTGCGGACTAACTGATTGATTGTTGGCACGTAATATTCCTACCTTAGTCTTAGTTTACTAAAATAAATTTCTGCGCTCATTTTCCTTTTTGCAGGTTTTGGATGAGCGGCATTATTATTAGAAACTACAAATTTAGCGATTTTTTACAAAATAGTCAAGTTAAGGGGTAATGGTTAACTAATATCAAACCTTTATTCACGTATCGAACAAAAATATCACAATTTTACAGATTTTTCAATGAATTTAAAAGATTTGCATATTTAACATAATTGACTGAAAACATTACAAAATAACAGTAATTTAGTATTGAATAATTGAATATTTTTATAATATATTTGCTTTAACATTTTTACGGGAGGCTGATGCCATTAAAATTTTTCTACATACTTCCCTTTTTATTTTTTCTGACCGGTATTAATATACTGTCTCAGCAGAATACTGCTGATGAGCTTACGCCGGATAAGATATTCGAAAAAGTTGATAACTCTGTTGTGGTTGTGCTTGCATATGATAACCTCGGAAATATTTTCCAGGGATCAGGTGTTGTTATATCAGGCGGCATTATTGTGACCAATCACCATGTCTGCAAAGATGCTGTAAGGATTGACATCAAACATTACTCCAAAGAAATTAAAAATGTTACAGTATATAAATACGATGAAGTAAAAGATATATTGTTCCTTAAAACTGATGATATGACGTTAACTCCGGTTACACCGGGCTCTAGCAGTAATTTAAGATCAGGGCAGCGCATTTATGCTGTCGGCTCTCCGGAAGGATATGAAAATTCCATATCAGAAGGTATTGTCAGCGGGTCACGAACTGACGAAAACAATGTTAAGCTTATTCAGATGACCTGCCCGATTACCGATGGTTCATCAGGAGGCGCTGTGCTGAACTCAAAAGGCGAATTAATAGGATTAAGCGTAAGCGGGCAGCATGAAGGAGCTCTGTATTTTGCTATACCGGTGAATGATATTTTGGCAATGATAAATATCGAGCCAAAATATACAGAAACTTCTGACCCGGTGAATTATTATGAAATAGGTACTATTGCAAACGAGAACAAGAATTACAAGGATGCTGAAGTATATTTCAGCAAATACCTGGAAAAATTTTCAGGTGACGCAAATGCATACTATAACCGCGGTTATGCACGGTTTAAGCTTAAAGAATATAAAAAAGCTATCAGTGATTTTTCAGCCGTGCTGGAAAAAAGCCAGACATCTGAATCATTCTTTTACCGCGGAAATTGTTACTACTCTTTAAAGGATTATGAAAATGCTCTGATCGATTACACCAAAGCGCTTGAACAGGAACCGGATAATTACGATATTTATTACAACCGCGGTTATGCAAACTTCAGGCTGAAAAAATACAGCGATGCCGTAAATGACTGGCAAAAAGCTGTTCAGCTTAATCCTGAATACGCTGAAGAGCTTGATATAAAAATAAAAATCGCCACAGACGAACTGAACTCTAAAAAATAATGCTTCCTCAAAACCTTCGCAGCACTAAACAATTCTATTTTCTGTTTGGATTACTAATTCTTGCAGTTATAGTTGTTGGTTTATATATCGGTTTTCTGAAATAAAAAATAAGCAGAATTAAAGAAGCATTTTATTACCTTTTACATTAATTTTAAAAAAATAATTAAAAGTATGCAGTATATATATTTTATACGTTCGCCAAAAGAAAATTTTGCCGAAACAATGACCGCTGAAGAAGCTGAAATAATGGGGGTACATTTTGAATACCTTAAAAAACAAATGGATTGCGGCAGGCTTATTCTGGCGGGACCCGAAACATCAGGTAAATTCGGAATATGTATTCTTAATGCTTCATCAGAAGATGAGGCGCATGAAATTATGATGAATGACCCCGCAGTAAAAAGCGGCATTGTGAAACCGGAGCTCTTCCATTTCCGCGTAAGCCTGATAAACAGCAGCAATATAAAATAAAAAAACACAGGTCCAAAACCTGTGCTTGTATTATGTATTAAGACCCTAAGAAGATTTACATACCGCTCCTACGGAGCTCTATAATTTTTCATTCAATTTCTACAAACATTCCGCTCCTAACGGAGCTTTTTTAAAATCTTAATTATATAATCAATCAAAAAAATACATTCAATCTCAACCAATTGTCATCTATCAATTATCAATTGTCAACTATTATTCTTTTTTCTTAAAGTTCAGGGCGGCGGAATTCATGCAGTATCTTAAGCCTGTTGGATTCGGACCGTCATCAAATACGTGGCCAAGATGTGCCCCGCAGTTTGAGCAAACCACTTCTGTTCTGCTCATTCCAAGTGTTTGATCTACCTCTTCTTTAACATTTTCATTTTTAACCGGTTTAAAAAAGCTTGGCCAGCCTGTACCTGATTCAAATTTAGTATCGCTGCTGAAAAGCTCCTGCCCGCAGACTATACAGTTATACATGCCTGTTTCATGGTTATCCCAGTATTTATTGCTGAAAGGTCTTTCAGTCCCCTTTTCCTGGGTAACCTTGTACTGTTCATCAGTTAGTTTTTCTTTTAATTCATCTTTGCTCATAACCGGTTTAAACTCCCCGCAGAATTCAGTTGAATCTGCATTTTTATTTAAATTTATTTTTGATGCTGTTTTTCCGGGATCAAAACTGCAGCCCGCCAGCAAAAATAACAATAAAAATCCTGATATTATCGTTAGTTTATACATTAAATTTGTTTTTTTTGATAACAATTTAATTACCGGAATTGTTTCATACAGGTAATTTTTTACATATTATGTCATCACTATTAATATTTAAATATTAAAATGTAAAAGTTATATTATCTATATGTCGCCTAGAGAACAGAAAATAATAATTTTAATTGCTGTTATAATTTTTGTAATTATCCTGATCAGGGTAATGTTTTAATATTTATATCGACTGTTTTCCAGTCCTTTCAATATATATTTTAGTTATTCATATTTGATCCGGCTATTTTATATAAAAAATATTAATTTTAGATTAAGCTGACCTGCCGTAAAATCAAATTTCTTGTTTAATACATTTTATCTTTTGCCAAATATTGATTATATTTGTATAGTTCTATTGATAAGCTGCAATAACATAAAATATTTTAACCCTGCCTCAGAAGATCCCAAAAAAATCTTTTTAAGTAATTTTTACACCTTCAGTAAATCCATTCCATTTATTATTTAATGAAAAAACCAAAAACCGGAAATAAAACTTTCGTTCTTGATACCAATGTGATCCTGCATGACTCCACCTGCATAAACCAGTTCAAGGAGCATGATGTAGTGATCCCCATTACTGTAATAGAAGAGCTTGACCATTTTAAACGCGGCAGCCAGGTTATTAACCTGAATGCGCGTGAATTTGCACGCACCCTTGATAGCCTTACCGGTTCAGCGCTCTTCAACGGCGGAGTGCCGATGGGCAAAGGCAGGGGAAAAGTCTCAATAGCGCTCAGCAAAGGATTAAGCGATGAAATTAAGGAAATTTTTAAAGAAGATACCCCCGACCACAGAATACTTACAGCGGCGCTTGAAGTAAAAAAACGCAAGAACAACGATAATGTAATACTGGTAAGCAAAGATGTAAATTTAAGGATGAAAGCCAAGGCTGTTGGCGTGCAGGCTGAGGATTATACCACAGATAAGATCAGCAATGTTGAAGAGCTTTACAGCGGCAAGGAAACAGTTGAGAATTTTAATCATGATATTATAGAAAAACTGTACCAGCCTCCGTTTGAAGTACCAATAAAAACCACGCTGAAAAAATCAAAAACAGAGCAGGTACCCAACAAATACCTGGTTTTACGGAATGAAAGCCATTCAGTGCTTGCATCAATAGATAACCGTAACCAGATACTGCGCAAAGTTGACAAAAATCCTGTATACGGTATTAAACCGCGCAATGCAGAGCAGACCTTTGCAATCGATGCATTGACAAATCTTTCACTGCCGCTTGTAACAATTACCGGAAAAGCAGGCACAGGGAAAACTCTGCTTGCACTTGCAAGCGCGCTGAGCGTTAAAAAAAATTACAGGCAGATATACATAGCAAGGCCCGTTGTTCCATTAAGCAATAAAGATATTGGCTACCTGCCCGGCGATGTTGAATCAAAGCTTGCACCGTATATGCAGCCACTATGGGATAACCTGAAGGTTATACAGGACCAGTACGGCGAAACCGAAAAACAGCACCAGCAGATAACACAGATGGTTAAAGAACAAAAGCTTGTAATTGAACCGTTAAGCTATATACGCGGGCGAAGCCTGCAGCGTATATTTTTTATTGTTGATGAAGCACAGAACCTGACCCCGCATGAAGTAAAAACAATTATTACAAGAGTAGGCGAAGGCGCTAAGATTGTATTCACCGGTGATATATACCAGATTGACCATCCTTACCTTGATTCACAATCAAACGGACTGACATATCTAATAGAACATTTTAAAGGGCAGGACCTTTACGCTCATATTAATCTCGTAAAGGGCGAGCGTTCTGAGCTTGCAGAGCTTGCCAGCAACCTTCTTTAAAAATTCCAGTTTTAACTTCGCTAAACCTGCAGGGTCTTAAAGATCCGGCAGGTTTTATATTAATTCCAATTATTTAAGCCTCTAAGGGGCGAAATATCTCAGCGATGGGAAAAGCCCATCGGATAGAACCAACAAAACATGCCCCCCTTTGGGGAGAGGATGAGGTGGGGTCTGATACAAAGATTTATAACAATGCTTGAAACTTCCTGTCTGGAAGTCTCTACAGAGGAATTTGTGAACAATAATACAGCTCCGTTAGGAGCGAAATGTTTGTAGATAAACGTTTAATAGAATATCTGAGCTCCGTCAGGAGCGGTATGTTAATAAATATTCAAAACAGGAAAAATGATTATTTTGGGCAATAAACAATATTGCATTTACAAAATTCTTCCTCTGGATTCCCGCTTTCGCGGGAATGACTAACACTCTCATCCACTCGAATTTATTAATTTCCTGAGGTTATGCTTTGCTGGATTCGTGGTGGGGTTAGTTAGGTCTGATGCTTGAAACAACAATTCCGCTCCCGTCAGGTCCTTAGACCTGACGGGGAAATTTTTCAAATTTAAAATTTAATTTGTTTGAAAGGAGTTTCAACAATTTCAATTTGAGACGTCCCACAGGGATGTCCAACAAAAGATGCATTTATCATTTCAGTTTCTGCAGATTCTGCTTTGCTAACTCGTTATTCGGGTCTATCTCCAGGGCTTTTTTATAACTTTCAATTGCCTTTGGAATATTATTCATCCTCTCATAACATGTACCAATATTATTATATGCGCTTGAAAATTTAACGTCTATTTTTGCCGCTGCCTCAAAATTCTCAATTGCTTTATCATATTTTTCCATATCCATATAACACATACCTATATTATTATAATAACCCGCTGACTTATCCGGCATAAGCTTTATCAGCTCATTAAGTTCGCTTATTGCTTTATCGAAGTTCTTTGACTGGTAATTCCTGTAAGATGATTCCTCCAGCACTCTCACCTTTTCCAGCTTTTCATCTTTAATTATCGGCGGAGCCTGTATGTTCTCCTTATTTTCCCCGCTTATAACATCAGGCGGCATAGCTTTAAGCTCTTTTAGTACCTGCTCTGCATTATAGTATGAAGGTGCAAACTTAACAAGCTTTTCAAGCCAGCCAATTGCTGCCGGAATATCACCTTTCCGCTGGTACATCTGAGCAAAAGTAAAATAAGGCTCGGGTGAAAGCGTATCAAGCTTATATGCTTCGTTTATATAGTAATAAGCTGAATCATAATTACCTTTTACCATAAATATCTTTCCGATATTGTTGTGCCCTATGAGTGATTCTTTCCTCAGGTCAAGGGCTTTCCTGTAATAAACCTCGGCAACCTCAAAATTACCCTTATTGGCATAAATATTACCTATATTTATATAGGTCACAACACCGGGCCTGCCTTCTGCGCTCATGAAGAGTATATCATTGGTCTTCCATTCGGCATTGCGGCTGTATGTCATGTATGAAAATGTAACCAGCACTGCCGCGCTTATAAGCATTACAGCGTTATATGTTTTTTGATTAAAATATCTGAACAATACTGCCGCTGCAAGTATGCTTACAAACATCGAAGGGATGTATAGGAACCTGTCTGCCATAAAGTTCATAGTTGGAACAATATTCATAACCGGCGTAAGCGTTACAAAAAATAAAAGTATTGAAAAAGATACATATGGCGCGCGTTTTATAAAATATACCGATACAGCTGTTAAGAAAAGTATGAATGCTGCTGCAAATAAAACCCTCATATCTGCAATAGTGTTCGCATCCGGCAAATAACCGCTGTAATGATAAAGCATGCCGTACGGAGCAATTGAAAGTCTGAAATATATCGGCACAGTCTGCAGCATTGTATAGATTACTGTAGAAAATTCCCTGCCGTAAAAATAAAAATATGTTGGTCTTGCCTGAGTATCCTTTAATGCATACCACCGCAGCAGCATGAACAGTCCTGAAAGCACAATTAATGCCCCATAAATCACAGCCTGCTTTTTAAGCAGGTCCCTGAACTCATTCCGGTTTATTATAAAATCATATAAAATAATGCAGGCGGGAAGCGTGATCGCCATTTCTTTGGCAAAAAGTGAAAGCGAGTAATAAATAAGGGTCAAGATCAGGTTTTTGTTTGAAGGCTCTTTGCTGTATTTTAGATAATATATAAATGCAGCAAAAAAGAATGTACATGCCAGCCCGTCAGTTCTCCCGGAAACCCATGCAACCACTTCCGTATGTATTGGGTGAACAGCAAAGATCAAAGCTGCAATAAGAATTATATAATCTTTGTAAACTGAATTCACCTTTTCGAACATAAGCCTCAGAAGGGTAAAGAAAAGCAGCACGTTTATAACGTGCATAAGTATATTGGTCAAATGGAAGCCGAAAGGGTCCATTTTCCATATGGCATAATCTATTGTGTATGATGTTGATACAACTGGTCTGTAATATGCGCCTATTACCTTATGAAATCCCATTTCACCTGTAAAGAATTTCGGTATATTCTTTAATTCAGTAATGGTAGGGTCAGCCTGTACAACTGATTCATCATCAAATACAAAATCGTTCTGCAAAGCATTATAGTAGATGCCAAATGATACCACAATAAGAATAATGTATGCTACATGCTTCTTTAACTCAGCGGGTTTATGTGCTTTATTTTCAATGTGTTTCTTAGCCATATTTTATGTAAAATCTATAATTTTGCCCCAACTACAAGGGTAGATTTAATTGTCTCAACTACTCCATTCTGATCGTTTAATGCCTCCAGAAATATAATGTATATCCCCAGTCTAAGCTTCCTTTTCTCTTCATCAAGCCCGTCAAAAACTACCTGGCCTTGTGAGCCTGATGCCTGGTTATTCATAATCGTTTTTACCAGCCTGCCTTTAACATCAAAGATCTTCATCCTCACCTGTGAAACTGTATTCTGCAGTTTGTAGCTTATAACTGTAAAATCCTCATATCCATCGCCATCAGGTGAAAATGGGTTAGGTGAAACTGTTATTTCGCCGGTTGAAATTACAATTCCTGTATAAATACTGTTCTTAAGTCCGGGCGAGCCGCCATTGGGATATGTGCAGCTGCTCCAGTTCCTGCCGTCATTTCCGTTAAACCCGGGATTCAGCTTTTCAAGCGACCTTCCGCTGCCGGGCAGGTTTGGATTATACCAGTTATCTGAATAAAATATACTGTCTACTACAGTTTTGAAAACATCAGCTATTTGAACCAGGTCACCTTCATTATTCAAACCAAGTGAACCGGCTATAAATACGCGCTGAGTGCTGTCCGGAGTCCTTAAATAAGGGAAAGCATTATAAATATTGGTATCGGCCGCAATTACAGCATACATTCCGGGCTTAATTATTGCAGAGCAGGTATCGCTTAATCCTTTTGAACCGCCGGTTTCAGTATAAAGCCAGCCTGCAATGTTAATATTTTGATTTGTCGGGTTGTATAATTCAATGTATTCCGGCTGGCCAGTAAGCGGGGCAGCCATTATTTCATTTATTACAAGGTCATTCCGCTGGTAATGAACCGCTGAGGTTATCGAATTTATGATCGTCGGGGTTGATCTTTCACAAGCTATAGAGCTTGCCCAATTGCTTGAGTCATTGGATACACCGTTTATATCAATCCTTTCAAGCGATGAATTATCACCGCCCCAGTCCGGCAGGTAGTCAACCCTGTCGCTGACTGACCCGTTAATTTTATATATTATCACAGCATCACCGGCATTGTTCAGTGATGGAAATGATGACATAATTATAACTTTTGAGGAATCGATTGAAGGATGGTTTGCAAAAATAGCGCTGCTTTGAGAAATTACAGTATAACTTTGCGGGTTAACAAAAAAATCATTTGAAGTAATATTTACCTGTGTTAAGCTGTTATCAGATATCTTCCAGTTCTTTAAATTTACAACTGAATCTGTATTATTGTATATCTCAACCCATTCGCACTCTCCATCCGGAAAGTCATACATTATTTCATTAATAATTACCCTTCCTGCTGTTGAGCCTCCTGAGACTTCAATTGATGCAGTAAATTTATTATTTGAAGTATCTTCATCAGCGCTGTAATTAACAACTGCTATGAACTGGCGCAAGCCCGCGCTGTCAAGTATTTGTGAATATGTTATATTTACACTGTCACCTGTATTCAATGAGCCGGGTGAGTTAATTGTTGCTTTTAATTCATTCGGCGCGGCAATGCTATCTTTATTATAATCATCATAAAATGAAACGGTATATGAAACAGCCGGATTCAATCCCCTGTTCTTAACCTGAGCAATTATTCCAAGTGTATCACCAAGAGCAGGCAGCGTACGGCTGAAAGTTACCTTATTCAATGCAAGGTCATTTGGCTTTGGTACAAGGCTGTTTATTTTATTCGGAGTAGCACCTATTACAGCAATACAAGTGCCCCAGTTGCTTTGCTGGTTTGTTGGGGCTGTATATGAAATTCGTTCAAGCGACCTGTTGTTTGTACTTCCGCCCCAGCCTGATGTAAATGTTATGCTGTCTATAACAGTGCCGGCTGAATTGAACAGCACAATATTATCCCCTGTATTATTTAATGAGCTCCATCCGGTTTGAATATATATTCCCGGGTTATTGGGATAAGCGCTTTTAACTGCAGCGGAGTCCTGGCAAATAACGGCAAAGCCGTTTGCAGGTATTAATATTGCCTGAGTTGTAATTGTATTTAAAGTTGCAGTTGCATCCTTCCATTTCCAGTTTGCCAGGTTAACCGGGTTCGAAGTTTTATTATAAATTTCAAACCATTCATTTGTACTTGGTGTTGGCGCATACATTATTTCGTTTATTACCAGTGAATCAAATGAACTGGTATTTACTACCGTTACTGTGCCTGTTCTTTTATTATTTAATGTATCTTCATCACCTGAAAAATTAACAACGGCAATGAACTGTCTGACTCCAAGGCTATCCATAATTTTAGATGTATTCAGGTTCACTGAATCACCCGCACTTAAAGGAGCTGATGAATTCACTGTACTTATAAGCTCATTCGGAGCCGGGTTTCCGTCATCATTATAATCATCATAAAAAGATACATTAAAGTTATTTGCCGAATTCGTTCCCCTGTTCTTAACATTGGCTGTTATCTGCAGGTTTGTTCCGATAACAGGATTATTGCTGCTGAAAGATAGTATGTTCAGGGCAAGGTCATTTGCCAATGGTGAAATGCTGTTCCGTAAACCCGGTGTTGCTCCCAAAGCTGCAGTAGATGTTCCCCAGTTTGACTGCTGGTTGGTTGGCGCTGTTGAGCTAATCCGTTCAAGCGAGCGGTTTCCCGAACCGCCCCCCCATGAATTTGTGAACTGAATTGAATCTGCAATTGTTGTATCAGCTTTAAATATCACAAGGTTTTCTGTTCCTGTATTATTTAGAGAGCTCCATCCGTTTGATGGCTGCAAAAGTATTCCGGTAAATCCCGGGAAAGCTGTCCTGAATGCTGTTGAGTCCTGGCAAACAATGGCAAAGCCGTTTGCAGGCAGGTTTATGTTCTGTGTAGTGATTATTCTTAATGTTGCTGTAGCATCCTTCCATTTCCAGTTAGCAAGGCTGAACGGTGTTGCTGTATTATTATACAGCTCAAACCATTCATTTGCTGCTGGTGAAGGCGCATACATGATTTCATTTATAACAACATCACCCGGATTCTGTGAATAAGTTAAACTGTATAAAAACAATAATAAACCAAGTCCCCGCAGGAAATTCTTTTTCATACTTTTGCTGAAATTGATAAAATATATTTGTAAATTTACTTAAATTATTGCTGTTTTACAATCAAAATGAATAAATTCAATTATATAAAATCAGCAGCAATAGCTGTTCTTCTGGCGGTTTACTCATGCGGAAATATCCACACAAATCCGGATGGCGCTGTAGTAGCATTTATTATTGCTGCAGAGCAGCGTGATATGACCAAGGCGTGGAATATTCTGAGCCCTGAGCTGCAGTCGCATTATAATTCACTTGGCGAAAAAATGCGTAAATCAGGCAGAGGCGCGCTTGAAAATGAAATAGCACGGATAACAAAATTCAGAACCGTTAAAAAAGATTATGTAATTAAACAGGATAGCTTAAATAATACTGTGATAAATATAGTTACTTTAGGCGGACCCGTGCATAAAATAGAAACTGTTGATGTTGGCGGCGATTTCAAAATAAAGGATGAAGCGTCTTTAAAGAACCTGCTTGAAGGTATTTCTGCTGAACGCAAAGAAAAAGATGCTTATTGAAGATATTTTCATTATTATTTTTTATTGCTAAATATATTAACTTATTTATTTTGATTTAGTCAAAAAAGCCCGCTCAAGCGGGCTTTTTTAGTAACTAAATACACATAAAATTACTTTAACACTACCATTTTTTTGCTTTCAACAAAATCACCAGCTTCAATTCTATAGAAATATACACCGCTTGCAAAATTTGAAGCATTAAAAGATACTTCATGATAACCAATTTCCTTTATTTCATTAACTAAAGTTTTGACCTCTCTCCCCAAAATATCATAAATCTGTAACAACACTTTTACTTTTTTGGGAACAGCATATTTTATTTTTGTAAACGGGTTAAATGGATTCGGATAATTTTGATATAATTTAAATAATCCTGGAATATTATTTTGTTGCTTAACACCTAAAATACGCCCATTTTCTTGCACATTTAAATATCTACCATCAATAATTATAACATAATCCCTAATCCAATTTACAGGTAAAATATTTGTTGTATTTTTAAATGTTAATGTCATAATAGACTGATTATCCAATTCGGCATAAATGTTATCGTTACTGAGTACATTGTTAGTCATATCACCGGCTATAGAATTATATGCTGAAACCAGATTTAATTCATTATCTATAAAACCTGAATAATAAAGAGGAAGAATACCTATATAGCTTAAATCATATGAATCATTCCAAGTTATTATTACACTATCAATATTTTCGGCTTTACCGACAGGAACAATTGTAGTATTTTTGTTTACCCTTTTGGAAAATAATTTATTACCTGAATTATAGTCTTCAGTTGTGGAAAATGCGATTAATGCACCAGCGTAATCTTTAACAGGGTTTGGATTAGGGGGAATATTGTCATTGTTTGACGGATCTATTATAACTGCGATACTATCACCATAATTATACGAACTATTAAAAAAACCTCTTTTCTTATTTTTCATCATATCAATTTTATTGAATACAAATAAAGTCGCTTTGAGAAAATCATTTTTATTAGACGAAGACCAATTAAAACTAGAGTTAAAAATATCTGAACTATCGCCATAAATATTACCAGTCGTATCATAATGTAATTCTTTTGTTACATTTATTGAGTCATTTAATATAGCATATTCAGGTGATTGGACAAAGTCAGGAATATAAAGAACTAAATCATTATTTTCAGTTATTCCTAATTTTGTTCCTTGTGGATGGTCAACAGCAATTAATTTTACCTTATCAAAAAAGCTATAATCATTATTTAATTCTTGAAATTGAAAAGAACATGTAGAATCTAATATAGAAAATGTGGGTTGGACATTCAATAAATATTTATCAGTAATATCAATATTTAAATTATCTGAAAATTCCGACTTATGCAGGATATTATTATCAAGTTGTAAAGATTGTTCATTTGTTATAAAAACAAATGGACAACCACCGCCTGTTGCACATTGAACACGATAACCACCTGCAGGATAAAAATTAATTACATACCCTGTACCAGGGTAAACTAAATATTCAGGGTTACCACCAGGAACAACCTTAACATCTAACCACATAGCTATTATGTCAGTAGGTAAATTTGTTTGATCAAGTTGAATATTAAAATAACTATTATATGAGGGAATCAGACCCATATAATAACTTCCATTATCAAATAAACCCTCATCAGAACCATTAATCTTTAAAATTTTTGCATTATAAATTTGATTGTTTTGCCTTGTAGCTCGTACTTCAAATTTCAGATATACACTATTTGTTGTTCTAATTGAAAAATTTAACGAATTCCAATCTCTGCAATAATCACCTAATGAATAACTTAGTATATCAGCCCCTGCTTTTAATCGTCTTACACCATATGAATCGTTCCAGTTTTCCATTGTAAAAATATCCATAAACCCATCCTGGACTTCAGTTTCTATCAAGTTCTTATACGTTGGATAGCCTATTGTATCGCTTGAATTATATTTTCCTAAAAAACTTACCCAATAGCTTCCTAGATACAGTACAGCAACAGGAACCTCAACATAAGGCACATGAGGTCTGTATAATACTTTTGAAATATGCAAATAACCATTCCCTTGTACATCATTGCTTGATACTACTGACGCAACTGGATCATTCCACGGTGTTGCAGTTGTGGCAAGTTTTACACTATTGATAGGAAAACTAGTAGGAAATTTCTCAACCCAAAATGCTGCAGGTGTATTTGAGGGTAACAAACCATTTTCATCCAATCTGAAATAAACAACCGCGTTAATATTTTCATCTATGACTGCTAAAATTGCCCGAACAGGCATGTTATTCCACCAACCTGAATAAACATCTAATCTACCTGGCTTTAATTGATATGTTACACCGCCTATATTATATGATGTAATTTCATGCATATTATAATTACCATAAGCACTTCTGCATCGCAGCTTTTTGGGGTTCTCCTCAGTAGTATACCAAAGATAATCGTCTTGTTCCCAAGTTTTATTAAGACCTTCATGTAAAGCTATATCGTATGGTTTATCAATATTATATACTGTTCGGAATGTATTCGGTTCAATAACAAATGTACCTAAATCATAATCAACTGAAGTAATTCGATTATTTACATAATCACATATGTATAACGGGTAACGATTACCAACTTTTGTACCATATGTTATACCAGTAGCATTTTTAAATTGATTATTACTCGTGCCATAACTACCGTAGCTTTTAAAACGAGCTTGTCCAAAAGGGGGGTTAAAATCCTTATCGCAATATACGATTCTATTCCAGGTTCTGTCGAGCATAAATAGTTTTGCGCGCACTCCATAAGCATCATGAGGTACAATGACAGCGTCAATTAAATCATTCAACAAATCTGCAGGTTGATTGTTCGGTGTTTTCATATATTGTCTCATTTTACTACGATTCATTACTCTCCCTGTAACACCATTTCCTAAATTACTTAAAATTTCTTGATCCCATAAAATTCTATGCTTCCATTTTATATCAAAATTAGGTAATGAATTTGATATATTAGTTGCACCGCCGTCATTCAAAAGCTTATTTAAAACAATATCTAATTTCTTTTCATCAACGTATTTTTCTCTATCTTGCATTACATAATCGCTTATAGTAGTCAATTCGTTGTTAGCATTATCCTTATATGTTGTAGATATTTCTAAAAATACTATTACATCTATTTTTGTTTTTCTTTTGGAATCTTCATAAATTATTAAATTAAAAGATTTTTCATTTAAGATAATTTCAAAAAATCCTCTTTCTAAATAGTAACAGTATTTGAATGCTTCATTATAACTAATTAACTCACTAACTATTATTTGAGCTATGTTACCTTTACTTACTGTAGGTATTGGTTTGAGTGTCAGTACGTTATCTATAGATTTATCATAATTGAATCCATTATAATAAAATTGCGAAAAAATACATTTAGTAATAATTATCAATATAAATATTGTTTTCAACATTTTCATTTCTTTTTTATTTAAATTGCTTAATTTGTTTTAATTTTTCTGCTATTTCTGCAATTTTTGTACCATGATTATTTTCTACTAATTCATTAAGTACATCTACAGCTTTAATATTATTCGCTTTAATCATTCCATCAACATATAGCAACACTGCAGTTTTTACATATGGTGAATTTGGATATTTTTTTATTATATTTATATAATCACTGGATTTATCTAGTAAACTCATATTATATTTTTTCAAATATATGTTCAAATCTTTGTAGGCTTGATTATAATATGTATAATTCGGGTATTTACCAAGTAAATCAAGTAAGGAATAAATTGAAGACCTCTTTTTCTCATTGCCGTCCAAAATTGATTTTGAATATATATCTCTTAATTTTTCATATACTGCTAGATCTTCTTGCTCTTCAATAATTGTAAATGTAAGTTCATTTGATATTAAATTTAAATTATTCATTTCATCGGTTAAGTCATTATCAAATTCACTTTTCAAAGTATACCTTCCAACAGGAAAATAATTATAAAAACCAACAATATTTTGTACTAGTCTATTGTTCCCATAATGGACTAAAACATCAACTACGAATTCGACTTCTTCAAATGGCTTAAAAATTCTATATCTATTACGAATATATGAAATATATGCACCTTTATATTCTGACTCTTTATTGTTATTATCTTTTACCTTAATTCTTGCAGATACTTCATCATAATTACATAATGCAATAGAATCGATAAATCCTGAATTGTTTTTAATTTTTATAGTTAGAAAAATTGATTCTGCTATTACAAATGAGTCTTTTGGCAATGAAATTTCAATAGAAAAATTATTATTTTGAGATAAATGGCTAGTATTCTGAAATTTTGGATTAGGAAGCCACATCCAGGCACAAAATAAAATTGTTACAATTGTTATAATTGTATATTTGATTTTTTTCATTTTTTTATTAATTAAAATTAGTATCTAGGCCATGTTGCGTTATTTATTGTACATCTATGTCCATCACAAATAACTACATTTGTAACTTGACAGTATCCATTAGGATAACTTTCACGTATAATACAACAACCTTCATTTTCTCCTTCATGTGATGGATGTCCAACTATAGCAATTTGATGCATTAATTCATGGACGAATATCCCTGCTGCATATATATCACCAAATGTTGGCTGTGCATTATGGCATACTAGAACATATACAAATGCCGGATTTACGTGACTCGCTTCTCTAACGCATATACCTCCAATATCAGGATTTGGATCATTTGCAACACTTTCAATACTAGCCATATAACCATGAACACCATTAGTACTAAGGTTATCAAAATTCTCATTTGTATAATCAATCAATAATTGATTTCTAGTCTGTGCATTACCTTCACAATCTAATAATGCATATCCATTTTCATCTCCATAATCCCTTGTAACGGTAACTTTTGCTCCATCAAATGCATCATCAACAACATATCCACTAATTAATGCATCGTATCCTGTCATATGATCATGTTCTAGATTATAGGTTTTATTTGAGGTCGATAAACAACCCGGATATTTATTTTCAACAGTAGTATTTGGGGGTTCACATACTTCGGCACCGAATACTAAAAAGCTAATGCAGAAAACTACCATAGTTCTAACATAATTTATCATTTATATTCCTTTCATTTCTAATTAAATTTTGAAAATTTTATTTTTTTTATTAGATTTTTTTTGGTAAATTAATACAAATTAAATTAAAAATTTTTTATTGAATTATTTTTATAATAATTTCATTTTATTAAATACTGTTATTTAATTGATATAATCAACAGAAATGTGGATTAAGGTTAATTTTGTGCAGGATTTATTCATACTTCAATTCCTTTCTAAAGGAAAAATGCAGAAATTTAAGTAATATTCATAACCAATATATTATTTTTCAAAAAAAAAAAAAAAATGATTTGAATCATATAAATTGATGAAAATTATCTTTTTCCCGATCTTATAAGATTATCTTAACTAATCAAAAAGCCGCTTTAAAAAAGCGGCTTTATATATTGCTCCGGCAAAAATCATTATTACTAATTAATTCGTTCCCACCTGAATGTATCCCAAATGGGAGATATCAGCCTGTAGTCCCCGAATCCAGTATTATCTATAAATACAAACTGTTTGTTATCTTCGTAATAATCCCAAATCTCGTATGGTTTTGAATCCATTTCATACGGGTGGCGTTCAATATTGCTGGGTTCCCCGAAAATAATATACACCATTCCCATATCAGTCCGCCAGCCCTGGCTGTAAACGTTTCCGAATAATTTATTTGCAAGTTTTACGCGCCTGTAATATTCCTGCATTACTTCGTTGCGCTTGGTGTTAGGGCTCGGGTCTTTCTTCTTCCAGAAATCAAGGAAACGTTTCTGCTTCTCGGTATCAGTTTTACCCGCTCTGATAAAATCCAGCTCATCTGCTTTTGCAATGTACTGAAGCTGCTCAACAAGTATATCTATATCCTTCATCGGCAGCGGGAATTCCGCAGCAAGGTTCTCAAAATCTGATTCCGTACTGTAATTGTAATTACTGCTGGCAGCAGTGATTTCTATGGTGTATTTCCCGTAACCAAAATCCTTTGAAGGAACCTGCATAAATACCTGGTTCTGGAAAGCAATCCCTGAGCTTATATCAATTGTTTCGTTTTTGGCAAATACTTCTTTTTTTTCAGGATCAAAAATCCGGCATTTTACATCTACCTTTTCATCGTCATTGTTCTTGTATACATAATAGAAAAGATAAAATGTATCTATGGCTGAAATATTCCTGCCTACATCGGGTGTAATAACCTTCTTTCCGGCATTTGAAGACAGCCTTGATACTATCATAACATCGCTGATGCTCAGAGGAGGGGTTGAATAATCTTCAACTGTGATCTTTTTTGATTTTTCCTGCTTGTTCTTTGTGCTCTGTTCATATATCGAAACAGCTACATCATATTCACCCGGCGGCAGAAAGATATTCCTTGTCAGTATCTGTGAGTTCTGTGATAGATATTCCTGTCCTGTTTCCTGCGTGCTTACTTCTTCTTTGCTTACGTTATTGTAAATAACGCTGCCTGCTTTATCCTTAACATCGATGTTAAGGTCGAACTTCGAGATATATGTATTCTTCTGTGTTTTTGATTTTTTGAACTCCATATTTTTAAGCGGAACTTCCACGTAAATATCCACGCGCGAGCGCGTGCCTTCAGGGGAGTAGAAATTAAGTACATCCAGGTTAAAAAGATCCGGCTTTGGTAAAAAATCCTGTGCTGTTAAACTAACACTGAGAAGGAGGGCTGTTAATATTGTATATAAAATTCTCATTTTGGTGTTATTTATGAGATTGTCTCGGTTTTCCGAAAATTAATACATTTTAAACGGAAATTCAAATGAAAAACCCGAAATTATTAATTCCGTAATTAATAACAATTTTTTGATTTTTCAGGTTCTGTATCTTTGACATATTATAATGGGTTTTGTGACTGATGTCATCCCTTTTAAGCCTTATTTTAATCACCATATCTGATCATGCTCGATCAATACTTTATATTAAAACTTAATATACTTATATCCCTGGTACTGCAGGTCGGTAAGCCTTGGATATGCCCCAACATATATTACTGAAACGCCAGGCAGCAGGTCATTTTCTGTCCATTTGTTCACTTCCATTGTTACAATGCACAGCTCAACGCTGACTCCCTGCCCGATAAGCTTTGCAACCTGGTCTTTGTTTGGATTTGGTTCATTGCTCCCGGTAGCTTTTTTATAAGCATCGTCATTCAGCAAAAATTTGCCGGCTGCGGAATGAACCACCACGCTTAATTTGTAATTTTCCTTCGGCACTCCCAAGAATTCATACCGGCTGAACTGCATTTCAGGATACAGCAGACCTGCACCAATACCTTTTTCCATATTATCCGTCGATACTTCCCACACAACTTTTATATCAGTTGTATTGGATAACTTATCAATAACCGTATGCTGTGCAAATAAATTAAGTGAAAATAAAAAAAACAAAACCGGTAAAATTATTTTTATACTCATGCTGAAAATATTTAATTTTATAAAATAAATTCTTTGCGTTCTTAGCGTCTTGGCGGTTAAATTTTTTGATTTATACTCTGAATGACCTATTAAATTCCTCAGACATTAAACCTGAAATATACTACATCTCCGTCCTTCACTTCATAATCCTTACCTTCAACACGCATCAGACCTTTTTCCTTGACAGCGTGTTCGCTGCCGTGTGTTAACAGGTCGTTATATCCCATAATTTCTGCGCGGATAAAGCCATGTTCAAAATCGGTGTGAATAACACCCGCCGCCTGCGGCGCTTTAGTGCCTTTAGTGATTGTCCATGCGTGAACTTCCTTCTCACCCGCGGTAAAGAATGTCTGTAAACCCAATAAATGATATGCTGTATGTATCAGCTTATCAAGCCCGGCTTCGGCAATTCCAAGCTCCTGCAGAAATTCAGCCTTCTCATCAGCCTCAAGCCGCGAAAGTTCCGCTTCAATTTCAACCGAAAGCACGATTGCTTCCTCGCCTTCCTTGGCAGCTATATCCTCAACAATTTTTGAATATTCATTTCCGTTGATATTTTTGTCATCAACATTGGCAACATACAGAACATGTTTATCGGTCAGCAGGTTTAGGTCATGCAGATGTGCGTAGTCATCTGGCGAGTGGTTCTTTTTGTATTCATTTACATAATACTTTGCAAGCCTGCCTGACTCAAGATGTTTCTTAAGTTCCAGATAACTTGCATACTCATCTTTTATTTTTTTATCCCCGCTTTTCAGCCCTTTTTCTGTTTTATGTATCCTGCCTTCAAGTGTTTCAAGATCTTTAAGTATCAGCTCTGTTTCAATTATTTCAATATCTGCTTTCGGGTCAACCCTGTTGTTAACGTGAATCACGTTATCATTTTCAAAGCAGCGTACTATATGGATTATTGCATCCACTTCGCGGATATGCGAAAGGAACTGGTTACCAAGTCCTTCCCCCTTTGATGCGCCGGCAACAAGCCCGGCAATGTCAACAAACTCTATGACCGTTTTAACGGTCTTCTTAGGGTTGTAGAGCCTTACCAGCTCATCAACCCGTTTATCCGGTACAGTTACCACGCCGATATTCGGCTCAATAGTGCAGAACGGGTAATTGGCAGCCTCGGCTGCCTGTGATGATGTCAAACAATTGAACAATGTCGATTTCCCAACATTAGGTAAACCAACAATACCGCATTTTAATCCCATAATTTTCTTTTCTTAAATCCCGGCCTAGGAGGGGATCTATAAAATATATTTTTATTGTAAAATTATTATTCAAAACCCGATCCCCGGGTACAGCAGCAGGTACAGTACATACATAACTGTGCAGCACACTACGGGAATTGTAAAATTATCATCAACAGGCAGGCTGGATGCATCTGCTGCTGTTGTAGCTATCACAGCTATTAATGTTATGATATACTCCTTAGCTGTGTAAAAATATTTAGGAGTAAGAAACATTATAATTATTCCCACAGCAAAAAATGTAACTGTGCCGACGTATGACCTGTTTGGCGCATACTGCTTTTTCCCGAAAAGCCGCCCAAGCAGGGCGGAAGTACTGTCTGCAAATGCCAGCATCAAAAGCCCGGTTACTGCTATAAGCTTCGGGAAAATCAGTATACACAATATTGCAGCAAATATTACCCACGATGCCCCGTTTATCCTGAAGCGTGTCCTGTCATACTCATGCTCTCTCAGCATGTGCCTGAAGTTCGTCAGGTAAAGGTCATATACGAAATTGCTTTTGTATTTAAAGAACTCAACAACAAGCATCAGCAGCAGGATACCTCCCAGTATTAAAAGAACAATATTTTTTTCTATGAACAGGTAACCAATTGGGATAACAGATGATGCGTAATGTATCATCTTCCGCATTACTTCCCCGCCTATCGGGGTTGAATTCCCGTTATTTATCTGTTCACCTGTTGTGATAATTTTACTCCTTAATTGTTCTGAAAAACTATACTGTAAAGATGACCCGCAGGATGTTTGAACAAATAAATCAAATTAAGCAAACATCCCTCAAAAACAAAAGCCTGCCTGTTTCATCCAGGCAGGCAGTATTTTATCTATCAGTACAAAATGTTAACCCCGCTTACTGATCCTTCTTTTCCTCAGCAGGCTTGCTTCCGTCATTGATCGGCGGAACGGGATTGCTTCCGTTAACTCCGTTAACGGCTTCGCCGTTGGTCTTCATCTTTTCAAACGGTGGCAATGCCTCGCCGCGCATTACTTTATCTATTTCTTCGCTGTCAAGTATTTCCCTTTCAAGCAAAGCCGCAGAAAGCCTGTGCAGCAATTCCATGTTTTCCTTTAATATTGTTTCAGCCCTGTCCATTCCCCTGTTAACTATTTTCTTAACTTCATCATCTATCAGTATAGCGGTTTCTTCGCTGTAATCCCTGTGTTGGGAAATTTCCCTGCCAAGGAATATTTCCTCTTCCTTTTTGCCAAAGGTAAGCGGACCGAGCTTTTCGCTCATTCCCCATTCACAAACCATCTTGCGAGCAAGCGCTGTAGCGCGTTCAATATCATTGCCCGCACCGGTTGTAAGCTGGTTGAATACAATTTTTTCTGCAGCCCTTCCGCCCATTGCATAAGCAATCATCGCTTCAAGGTACTCTTTGCTGTACGTATGCTTCTCATCTATCGGCAGGTATGTTGTAACGCCCAGAGCTCTGCCTCTTGGTATAATTGTGACCTTATGCACCGGATCGCTTTCCGGTATCATCTTAGCTACAAGCACGTGTCCTATTTCATGATATGCAGTTGTTTTCTTTTCCTTTTCGGATATGATAAGGCTTTTGCGCTCCATACCCATCATAACCTTATCTTTGGCTTCCTCAAAATCTGCCATTGTAACCTTATCCTGGTTCTTGCGGGCAGCAAGAAGCGCAGCTTCGTTCACAAGGTTTGCAATATCAGCGCCTGAAAGTCCGGGGGTGCCTTTTGCAAGCACTTCAAGCGTTACTGTTTTATCGAGCGGAATGTTCCGCACGTGAACTTTAAATATACCTTCGCGTCCTTTTACATCTGGCCTGTCAACAACTACCTGCCTGTCAAACCTGCCCGGGCGTAATAATGCCGGGTCAAGAACATCGGGCCTGTTGGTTGCTGCAATAATTATAACACCTGCATTCTGTTCAAAGCCGTCCATTTCAACTAGCAGCTGATTTAATGTCTGCTCGCGCTCATCGTGGCCGCCGCCGAGTCCCGCGCCGCGGTGCCTGCCGACAGCATCAATTTCATCTATAAAAATTATACACGGAGCATTTTTCTTTCCTTTTTCAAAAAGGTCGCGTACGCGTGATGCGCCAACACCTACGAACATCTCAACAAAATCAGCGCCGCTAATACTGAAGAACGGCACGCCGGCCTCGCCGGCTACTGCCCGTGCAAGCAGTGTTTTGCCTGTTCCCGGGGGACCGAGCAGCAGAACACCCTTCGGTATCTTGCCGCCAAGCCTCTGGAATTTTGAAGGCTCGCGTAAAAATTCAATTATTTCTTCAAGCTCGTATTTTGCTTCATCAGCGCCGGCAACATCCTTAAATGTTACCCGCAGCTGGTTTTCTGTAAGCATCTTAGCCTTCGATTTCCCGAAGGAGAATATCCCTTTGGAGCCGCCTGCCTGTCCCTGCATCCTGCGCATAATTATAATCCAGAACACTATGATAAGTATCCACGGCAGCGCGCCGATTAATGGACCAATCCAGCTTGTATCTTCCTTTTCAATGCGGAAGGCAATCTGTTTTTCATTCCACGTTTTAATAACTGCATCATCTATATTTGTATATGGAAGCAGCACCGAAAACTTATCAGCTGTAACCTGCCTCTGACCGACATTAAGCGGCTCAGGCTGTTTTAACACACCGTGAAACGTAAACGTATTGTCAAGCTTCTTTACTACTGCTTCTTTTATCTTATCTTCTGCAAGGAGCTTCTGGTACTGGTCAAAGCCGATTTCCACCTCGCCGCCATCACCTGATTTTGACCATATCATGATCAGGAAAAAGCCGAAAAGTATCGCGCTCCATCCAAGCACAACCTTGAACACCCTGTTCCAGTTAAATTCCTCGTTTCGCCTTCTTTTGGGAGGCTTTTGATTTGAACCGTTATTTGAAAAATCCTCAGGCATCTATAGTTTATAATTTACATTTGATAATTTATAGTTGATAATTTTTAATTTGTTAATCTGTTAATCTGTTATTCATTCACCCATTTAACAAAATTGCGACTTCTTTTAAATTGCGGTACTTCTGCGCATAATCCAGACCGTAGCCGACTACGAACCTGTTCTCTATTTCAAATCCGACATACTTAATATTAAAGCTCAGGTTGCTCAGTCCCTTTTTCATCAGCAGGGCGCAGAACTCAAGCGAAGCCGGGTGGTGCTGAAGCACCAGGTCGCGGATATATTTCATTGAAAGACCTGAGTCAATGATATCTTCAACAATTATGATATCGCGTCCTTCTATCTGGCAGTTCAGGTCCTTAAGCAGCCTTACTTCACCGCTGGATATTTTGCTGTCGCCATAGCTTGAAAGCTTCAGGAAGTCAATTTCGACATCCACTGTTACTTCCCTTACAAGATCGCTTATGAAAATGAACGAACCGTTAAGCACCCCAATGAAGATCGGCACTTTGCCGGCATAATCTTTGCTTATTCTGCGCGCAAGCGCTTTAACTCTTGCTGCTACTTTTTGAGACGAAATAAACGTCTTTAAATTCTTATTACCCTTAGCTTTTTTTACAGTCTTCTTCTTACCTGTGCTTTTTTTATTCATCAGCATACTGCCCTGCTGTTTAATAAACCTGCAAATAATTAATAATCAATCTTTAACCTGTATTATGTAACTTTAAATCTGTAATAGCAGTTTCAAAAATTGTAAAAAAACTGATAAATATTAAATTATACCAATAACAAAAACCCCATCCTTATAAAAAATTTACGGATGGGGAAAATATTTATAGAAAATACAGCAATTAAGCCGCTGATTCTTCAGCCAGTGTTCTTTTGTTTCTTCTGATAGCCTTGGCTTTTTTCATGCGTTTTTTAATTGAAGGTTTTACAAAGAACCCTCTTTTGCGCACTTCTTTTAATACGCCTGCTTTTTCATACTTCTTTTTGAATCTTTTTAAGACCTTATCTATCGATTCGTTATCCTGAAGTGTTACTTTGATCAAATTAGATTTTCACCCCTTTTTATGTATTTTGATCGGTTTATTTTCGGTTTTAGCCTACAAATATAAGGATTTTAATAATTAAAAGCACTATTTAAAAATATATTCCAGGTATATGTCTGTGATTGTTTTCATTATCAATATCACTAACAATATGCCCTCTTTTTTTTGGGCATTTTTCGGAAGGGTTTTGGTAAAAACAGCTTATTTTTCGCATCCGGATTGTCTGAAAACATGTTATTGGTGATGACATTAGTAGTGACATAGGTTAAAAGGTTAAAAGGTTAAAAGGTTAAAAGGTTAAAAGGTTTATAAAGTTTAAAGGTTTAAGGTTATAAAGTTAAAAAGCCGAATAAGTGAATAAGTGAATATCCCGCAATTGGTCACACCGAGGCGTGATAAACCGGGACCAGCTCCGAAGGAATCCCATTTGGACATAAAGCGTTGGGGTTAATTGGTTAAATGGTTGATTAGTTTAATGGCAGAATTGCACGTCCCCGTTTCGAATTTGTTAAAAGAGCAGATACTCTTCCGGCGTATAAATACCGGTATAATAAAATTAACCTATGGTTACCTGCCCGGGCAGGTATTTCATAAGGATGTGTATGCCTCAAACAGGCTTTCCTGGAATAAGCCCGTTATGCAGTATGCATTTTGCATACTTTTGCAATATAATATATGATTATTGCATAGTCAAGTCCTAAAAACAGAAAACCGACACAAAGGCTCGAAGGAACAAAGATACACAAAGTACGATTTTTTAATGCTTTTGATTTTAACCCCGTAGGGGTTTAATGTTTGTAACCCCGCCATTTATGGCGGGGTTAAAATGCCTCTCTCTCCCAAAAAGAGCCCCTTTAGGGGCGAAATAAAAAAACCACGCAAAGCCACTAAGACGCAAAGTATGAATAAATAAAGCTTTTGCTGCTAACCCCGCTTGACTGCCACGGCAGTTATGGGTTAAATGTTTGCACGAATTTTTATCCATCATTGTTATTATGAAAAGGCACAGTTCTATGGCTCAAAATTTGCCAAAGAAAAAGTTATAACATTAGGTTTTGTTGTTGGTGAGAACACCAACAACGGGGTTTTATTTTACCAACGAAGCATGCCTTATAAGTACCAACAACAACATGACCACCTCTGCCGGCCTAACTATGCCAGCAGTTGGCATACTGTTAAAATTTTAAAAAGATTTTAACACAATGGCACGGCTATAACTTATGCACAACTAGTAGAAATATTATTTAGTTTCTGGATTTAAGCTTAAAGTTATAAAGGAACGAATAATATTTTTTGTATAATAAGATTGATTTAAGTTAAAATAACGAAAATAAAAAATTGTACCTATAATTAATGAAAAAATGAGTAAATAAATTATATAAATTAAATTATTATTGTCTACATTAATACTGGATAGATAATATTTTTCAAAATTATATTTTAACAAATAAAGTGAACATAATAATGTAGAAATGAAAGAAGAACATGCTATATTACGGGAAAAACCATATAATTGATGCCATGTTCTTATGTTGGAAGTATGCTCTAGATTTTTAGATGAGATAAAAAAATAAGATAACCACAAACTGTCATCGCCTATGTTTTGATAATCTTTATAGAATCTACTTTTGAATTCCGTTTCGTAACTTTCAACTAATTCTTTAGGTAGCTGTTTATTGTTATTTACTAAAATTCTTAATAAATCAAATAAAACTTTAATAAATTTACCAATAAATCCATTTACAAATAAATCTATCAATTTTAAGTCCTTTAATTTATTATAACAATTTCTAAAAAATTCCCATTCATAGAAGAGACGTAGAAAAAAAATCCCAATAATTACTGTTAAAATTAAAAGGGCTATATTTAGAAATAAATAATATGAAGAAAAAATTGAAATAACATTGAATAAATAAAATAAAACAAAAAGATATCTATATGTAAACTCAAGATAAATTGATCTATTATTGTTTTCTAAATTTAAAAGATAATATATAGGTGAATCAAAAGTTCCGTATAAAAATATCCTATCCAGCCAAAACGAACCTAATGTTGCAACAAAATGTCCAATAACATAAATAGACATAGTAAATAAAATTAAAAATAAAATAGTGAAAAATATTTCATATTTACCATACAAGAACATTGATTTTACCGGTTCTAGATTAAAAGAGACAAATTGGTTATAATATACTAAGTAAATAAAAATACTTAAATATACAAACATTACAAAACCAGGAAACAAATAGCCAAAAAAATCATAAATATCAAATGGCAAAGTCTGTTTTTTTGTTAGTTCCATTTTTTTTTATAATAATGCAATATATTCTACAATGTTCTTAAAAATTTAATTTAAAGTTAAAAAAAAAAACAAGGAATAAAGGGTAAATAAATTTATTACTATTTTATCTAATTAAGAATTCCTCGTAAAAATAATTCGCATAACATAGTAGATAAAATGCGTTACTATGAGATATTTCGGGTTCATCACCATGACCATAAGGGTTTTTGAAACATAATATACTACCCATCCCCAAAAATTTTGCTCCTTCTTGCCTTGAATGCCAATTAGCTGAAACAGGCGAGTTTACTTTTATTTTTGGAGCATCTTCATTAAATACAAAACTCATCAAACGTTTACCGACTTCATTGCTATTTGTCATTATTATTATTTTATTTTCTATTTTTTCAAAAGCATGTCGAATACTTTCTTTAAAATAACCTTTGATAAATTTTTCAATGCAATCATCAAAAAATGGATTTAACCCTATTTTTTTTATAAATCTTTGAAATTCTATAGGAGGAGGTGTTATTGTTGGTTTGGTTTCTGGTAATTCAAGACCTTTCAATTCTTTACCCATATCAATTTTTAAATTTTTCAAAATTGTTACAAGATTACTCATTTCTTTTTTTAATACTGGATTTCCTTGATTATGTCTTCGATTTATACCTTCTGAGATATTTTCTCTAATTATTTTCCTAAATACTATTGGCTTATATCTGAATATATTTTTGAAAAAGTACGATAATGTTCTCTTCTTATTGCTTAAATCTTTCCAATATTTAGATAATCCTTTAGATTTAGCAATATTTTTGAAACATAGACCTTTCCCCATTGGTGATGTTGCTGGAATAATTTCACCTATAGAAATTGAAAAAGATTCAATTAATTGATTAACACGTGGTGTTAAACGATTAATTTGTTTTATCTTTTTTTTCTTTCTAGTCTTACTTTTGGTTTTATGTATATTTAATTTTTTATTCATTCTTTTTCTTTCTCCATTTCTCTAATAATCTTCATTGTTTCAACACTTACGGTTGTTACGCATTTTAGCAGGTTTATGACATGGTCTTTGTAATCGGCGAAGCGGTATGTATTGAATTTTTCGGCAATGGTTGGGTCTGAAGGTTTCTTTTCTTTATACTGGTCTAATATCCACTCTAAAGCGGAGCGGTTGCCGAGCTTATACTCCCATACTTCTTTGGGTATGCCGGTGATATTTGTCACTTCATCAAGTTCAATTATTCCGTTAATTTTATCAGCTTTAAGCTTGGTTTTTATTTTGTTTTCGTATTTGTTATCAAACAGGTCTTTTTTGGCTTTACCTGTATTTGGCAGCTTAGCTGTAATAACATTAAGCTTAAATGGTTTTACTGTTTCGAAATTAACATGAAGATCCATTAATTTTTTCCCCCAATCACGCCATTTTTTGAAATCATCATAAAACGGAATCCTTGGAAACTCACGCTTAAGGTTCAATTCATATTTTTGCCGGTACGCAGGGTTATGTAAAACTCCATAAACATAATAAAAAATATCTTCTTTTGTTATTTTTTTTGATTTATAATTAACTCTGAATTGTTCTAAACCCCAATCTGTAATATTCTCAATTTTATTTCCTTGTTCGTCATAAACTGATAACGAAATACTCTGTGATTTCTCTAATAAATCTAAACTAAATAACGTATTCACACATAAAGCAGTAAATAACTTTGAAGAGCCAATACCAGAAAATACTATAGTATTATTTTCATTATCTAAATTATTACCAAATATTTTAAAATGATTTAGAGTTAATCTATCAGAAAGATTTTTATCACTATAATATTCTAATTTTACAAATGGTCTATAATTGTTTTGTACAATAGCATTACAATTATATTCCAAATTAATTTTATTTGTAAATTTACTTTTTAAAGAATCACTCCACTTAATTTCATAGTTTATTTGATTTTCGAGACTCTTTCCAATTTCAAATTTAAAACTATTTAATTGATTGTTATATGATAATATAAAAAACCTAATTTTCTTTTCTAATTGTTTTGAAGAAAAATCGAAAACCCAACTATCTCTATTTGTTGAAATACCTAATGATGAAAATGAGAATAATGAATTTTTGTCAGAATTTATTAATGGTAAAAGTTTATCGTAATCATTATCAGTTAAATTAACCCAATTACTTTTTTTATCAGGTGAAATATGTTCAAATGTAATATCTTTAATACTATTTTCTGCAAACCATTGTAGTTTTTTATCTTTTGTCCAATAATCATCCATGACAGTATATTGTATTGAACAATTTGAATTTTTTGTTGCTTCAACATTATGCTTTATTAAAAACATTACAGCAACACCAGTTTGAATACCAAAAACATTGTGAGTAGTACCTGCAATCTTGGGATTTGCCCTGACATCACTTTTGGTATCAATTATATAAGCAAAGTCAAAATCTTTTTCTACGGTTTTCCTGAATCCGTCAAATGTTCTGCTGTCAATAAATGACCTGTTGGTAATTAATGCAATAATGCCCTGTTTACCAATTCTATCCATAGCCCAGCGGTAAAACCTAGCATACATATCGTACATTTTGGTTTTCTGTGCAGTAGAATTTTCAATAAATGTTGCTTTAATTCTTTTATCTATTAAAGGATATTCACGATTCTTGTTGTTCTCGTTCTCATTTTTCTGATTAGCATTATACGGCGGATTACCTATTACTACTGATATTTTCTTTTCATTTTGTCTTTTAATACGTTCAGTATTTTCGCTGCTCACACCATAGAGGTCGAATTGTTCATTTTCATATCCATAACCCATTTTGTCAAGAGTATCTACAAAACATAGGCTTTTAAATTCTTCATACTTCCCTGTTTTTTGTTTGTATGTATATTCAATATTCAGATTTGCAATATAATATGGGAGTATAGCCACTTCATTAGCATGAAGCTCATTCTTATATTTATATTCAACTTTATCTTTTTTAAGATAATCAATTATGTCACAGATATACGTACCTGTACCTGTAGCAGGGTCAAGTATTTCAACATTTTTATCTTCTAAAAACTTGCCGAAATGTTTATGAAGAAGGTAATCGGTGCTTTCAATCATAAACTTAACTATCTCGTTAGGCGTATACACAACTCCAAGCCTGTCGGCAGCTTTTGGGTTGTAAGACTTATAAAATGTTTCATACACTACTTTAAGGAATTTTTGTTTTTCGTGATGGTCCGGTATATTCGCAGCGGTTGTATTTATTACCTGATAATAATGCTGAATTCTTGCAAGTGTTTCACGCCTGGTAGAGCCGGTAAAAAAAGTTGTAATAACTTTTTCAAGCTCTTTGCCTATGTTATTTTCCCTGTGGAACTGTGTTTCATCGAATATTACATTAAAAATATCTTCAGTAAGTATATGCTGAATCATCATTTCCCTGATATCATCTTTAACAATTTCGGGATTAATGCTTTCCTTGCACAGCTCTAAAAATTCATTTCTTATTTTAACATATTCTGCGTTTTTTAATTCCTGTTGATCTATAAGTTTTCTTAAAACATCGGTTACTCTGGGAACATCTTCCTTAAAATGTTCTATAGCTTCACGGAAATTCTTAACTTCAGGTCTTTCATAATTAATAAATGCATTCAGGATTCTGTCAACAGCTGCAGCATCAGCAGTATTAACACGAATAACCTCTGTACCGTTTTGTATTAAAACACAAACTTTGCTGTCTTCAAATAAAATGTTATCTTTTGGGTAGCCTTTTTTAAACTTTTTATCAATTTCATCATCAATATTATCAGCTTCATCTTTGCTTTCCCAATAGCCCCAATCCTGCCTTAATGAATCTTTTAAAGTGCCGTCAGGTGTAACGTTTTTACCGTTTTCACCAACAACCGTAATTTCAGGAATAAGGATAAATCCTTTTTGCTTTGCATAAACATTCAGCAGGTTATAAAATGCATTACGGATAGCAGTTTCTTTTTTGGTACCGCCGTAATGTATAATTTTTTCTACTTCGTTCTGGTATTCTTTTATTGAGTGAATTGACATTATTTATGTTTTTATTCAAAGTTTTTTGTAAAGGTATGCATATTGTTTACCATAGTTCAAATTTAATAAATATCTATTTGTGAATAAAGTATTTAATTAATATAAAAATATTTTTCAATTGCAGGTACTTTCAGTAGTTCCTTTTCAATATCAAAATTATAATATAAAATTTCGATTCCAAGAGTATTTAAAAATTTCTCTAATTTTTCCTCGATCTTTTCCGGAAGCATAAATACAAGTTTTGGTTTAACAGTATAATCTTTTGAATAAATTAATAATTGGCCTATCCCACTATATAAAGATGATGTTGAAATATCAGTTTTTAATTCAAATAATACTTTAATATTATTACTTTCATCCTTTATATAAAGATCTCGTAAATTATCTTTTCCTAAAATTAAATTATAATTTTTTAATAATTTTATTAACTCTCTAATTATTTTACCATGTATTGCTTTTACAATTCTAAGTTCGCTGACAGTAAATGTTTTTATTCCGTCAAATTCTCCAAATATTTTTTTATTTAATTCTTTTTGAACTTCCTTTTCTTCATCTATTACACGTGTTTGACTCCTAAATTGTTTAATATTATTGATATATTTTTGAAACTCAGAAGGTTCAATCATTCTCAATTGCTCTATTTTGTTTCTTTTAACAATTTTATCGATAACTAATTTATCGTGATCAAGAAATTTTCTCAATTCGTACATATAATCATTAGAATTACTAAATTTATACCATCTATTTATTGCAGATGGGCTTTTATCTGGAACTATACCGGGAATACTTTTTATAATTTCCTTAAATATAGGTAGTACCCTAGTTTCTTTTTTTGAAGACAATTGTAGATATGACCTTCCATTATTTAAAATTGTAAAGCCAATATGATGAATTTTTCTTAATACATCTCCTCCCTGCCAAAACGAAGGCATTAAATATACATCATCGCCAATAAACCAATATCCTGATTCAAATCTATTTTTATTATTGTATTTTCTTGGCAAAAATAAAAAGTTATTGTCTAGTTCATGAAGATCTAATAAGTATTGAAATACTTCTTCGTGTATTAAAGCTATTTTTTCACTCATTGCAAATAAAATAATTATATTTCACTTCAGCTTCATTCCAATCTGCTGGTACATATGTTGGAAATTTAAAAACAAACCCCCGACTTAGATTTATGATTCCCGGCATTTTTTGTAAGATCAACATTTTTCAGTTTTGCAAGTCTTACATCCCCCCTTCATACGAAGGGGGGACTTAGGGGGGTTTATCTTCTTGCTTTTATTTCTTCAATCTTCGACTTTAACTTATCAATTACATTATGTAAATCTTCGTAAATTTCAGGATTTGTGAAACGTATAATAATTATATTCAGCTGCCCTAATTCCTCTTCCCTGTATTTATCATATTCCTGTTCCCCGGGGCTAAGGTGAGTTAATCCGTCAACTTCAATAGCTAATTTTATTTGAGGACAATAAAAATCAACAACAAACGGACCAATGCTGTATTGTCTCAAAATCCTTACTCCTAATTTTTTATTTTTTAACTCCAGCCAGAGTAAAACTTCAGCTTTTGTCATTCCATTTCGTAGTCTGCGTCGTTTTTCCTGCTCTGATTTTTTAGTGTAAATACGCATTAAAATTTTAACCCAAACCCCCGTCTATGATTTATTAGTTATCGCTATTTTTTGTAAGATCAACATTTTTCAGTTTTGCAAGCCTTACATCACCCTTTCAAACAAAGGGGGGACTTAGCGGGGTTTATCTTCTTCACTTCAACTTCATTCCAATCTGCTGGTACATATGTTGGAAATTTAAAAACAAACCCCCGACTTAGATTTATGATTCCCGGCATTTTTAGCAAGATCAACATTTTTCAGTTTTGCAAGTCTTACATCCCCCCTTCATACGAAGGGGGGACTTAGGGGGGTTTATCTTCTTCACTTCAGCTTCATTCCGATCTGCTGGTACATGTTGAGGAAATCGAAGTTATTCCATGCCTCGGCAATTTTGCCGTCATGTATTCGGCACATGCTAAGCCCCGGGAAAGAAACCATCTTCCGGCTGTATTTATGCCGAGCTTCCACGCTTACACGCGCTACTTCAAAATCACCTTCCGTCACAACATGTTCAACAGCTATATGAATTTTATCGAACTGATCGGTAAAATCAGCATAAAATATTTTTATCCCTTCGCCGCCGGGCGGCAGATGACTGGGAGTTATCCCATGAGCAACTGCATCTACATGCATAAGCTCATCAATTATTTTTGTGTTGCCTTCATTCCACAGCCCGTTGAACCACCTGAACAACACAGTTTTTTTTATTGGTTTCATGATATTTGATATTCCTGTTATATATATTTTACCCCAAACAAAAAGAGCTCACCCCGTTTTTATGACGGGATCAGCCCTCTATCTAACATTTTCCGAAATGTAATTTAAAACTTTTTGCCTGCACAATGACTGCCCTAAAGTCATTTTACCGGCAACCGGAAGGTTTCTGCATAAACCAACCGTACTCAAATATATATAATAATTTAAGTTAAAGCAAGGAATCCGGCAGTAAACATATGCACACCCTAGCCCCATATTTTAAACACACTCTGTCAACCCTCCGGGTTTCCACCCCTCTCTATAGGGGAATTAAAATTTTTTAAATTATTGCCTGCTGAAGCATATTAATTCCAATCAGGGCTTGCCGAAGGCACTCTACCCCGAAGTCCTTCATACATATGGGGAAAGCCCGTTTTTTTATAATCTTAAACCACGACCTAAAGGTCGTGGCAACAAAAAAATTTTATCAGTTTCGCTCTATAGAGGCTGTCTAAAACCTTTTGATATATTCGCTTATATGGGAATTATAAGTTTCAAAATTCACAAAAACTTTTTAATTTTAAGATTGCTTCGTCGCTTCGCTCCTCGCAAATTGAGTGTTGAGCAAACTATTATGTTTTGTGGCGACAAAAATACTTGAGACGACCCAGCCCCAAAGGGGCTCTCCAACGGAGTCCTTCGGACCTATGGAGCGGTCCGTCTCAGCAGAGGCAATATCGGTTTGATTGTAAAGAAGTTATCAAACGGTACAGGCATGAACGAAAAATTACTCCATTCAAATAACTAACAAATTAACTAATTAACCATTTAACCATTTAACCTGTCAGTCAAATACAAAATGCATTGAAACTCAGCATATTAATAAGTAAAATTGAGATTAAAATCCGCAAAAAATCAATAAAAAAATACATATTTACAGAACAAAAATGAATAAATTCAAAATGTACGGTTTCCTTTTAGCAATTACTTTATTGGCTTTTACAGTCACCAACTGCAACAAAGCAGGCAAAACCCTGGTAGAGCTTGGCGATGACAAGATCACACTGGGAGAGTTCGAAAAACAATATCTTAAAACTGTCGGAAATCTTGACAGCGCAAAGAACAAATCGATCGATGATAAAAAGCAGTTCCTTAACCTTTATATCAATTTCCGATTAAAAGTTAAGGATGCCCGCGAACGCGGATTGCTGAGCAATGCAGAAATCCAGAAGGATGTTGAAGAATACAAACGGAATTTTGCTCCTACATACCTAGTTGATAAAGAAATTGTAAACCAGAAAGTTGAAGACCTTTATGATAAACGCAAAGATGAAGTAAGGGCATCACATATTTTGATAAATCTTGCTGAAACTTCATCCCCTCAGGATTCAATTTTAGCCTACCAGAAAGCCGATACAATAATCCAGAAGCTTAAAGACGGCGCGGAGTTCAGCGAGCTTGCACTGCAGTATTCAATGGACAGGACTGTAAACTCAAATAAAGGCGACCTGTACTACTTTACCGCCGGTATGACAGTTCCTGAATTTGAAGATGCTGTTTACGAAATGAAGGTCGGCGACTTTTCAAAAAAACCGGTCAGAACAATGTTCGGACTACATATAATAAAGCTTACTGACAGAAAACCGCGAACAGAATCTGTAAGAATATCACATATACTAATTCAGGATAAACGGGACAGCCTTGGAATGATAATTGATTCTGTTGGGACATACCAGAAAGCATTGGAAGTATATAACAAAGCCAAAGGCGGCGAATCATTTGAAGGGCTGGTTCAGCAGTTCAGTGAAGATGTCGGCTCTAAAGCTACAAACGGAGACCTTGGCAATGTTGAAAGAAGAAGACTTGCCCAGCCGCTTGACAGCGCGGCATTTACAATGAGCGTTGGCGATATTACCGGACCGATAAGAACACCATACGGCTGGCATATAGTTAAGAAATTCGGAGAAAAGAAAATAGGCACGCTTGAAAAGGAATTTGAGACTATTAAAAATGAATACAAGAAGACCAAAGCTTATAAAGATGATTATGCAAAATATGTTGAAACATTAAAGCAGAAATTCGGTTATAAGATTTTAGATGAAGGAGTTTCATTCCTGAGGTCGAAATTCGATACAACCAAAGGAATAGCAGACTACAATCTAGACAGCATGTTCAGCGCACAGGATAAGGAAATGGTTCTTGCTGAATTTGACGGCGAAAAAGTAAAAATTTCAGATATGATGAACCATCTTAATATAAACAGGGATTTTTCACGAATGGGGCTTACAGAGCAGACAATACGCTCTATAATTAATTCATCCGCCGAAGGGCTAGTTTTAAATAAAAAAGCACGCGAAAGCAACCTGGAAAAAGATGAAGAATTTATAGCTAATATAACCGATTATGAAAACGGGCTTCTTGTGTTCAGGATAGACCAGGATGAACTTTGGAGCAAAGTTAAAGTAAGTGAAACAGATATAGCTTCATATTACCAGTCAAACAAGACAAAGTATACCAAGGCAGATTCAACCGGCAAACAGGTTGAAAAATCACTGGATGAAGCCAAAGCAGAAATATCAAATGAGCTTCAGCAGGTTAAATATAAGGACAGCGAAAAAGCTTACCTTGATGCCTTAAGGCAGAAATACCCTGTTAAAATTTATGAAGAAATACTGAGCGAAGCTTATCAGGACTGATTTAGCAATAACATATAACTTTAAGCGGAATTTGAAATAATAGTTAAAGGAAATTTTTAAAATTAATAATTGAATAAAATTAAAATATTAGCAGCCTTCTATATTTTATTGATCACAGCGGGGATATATTCCCAGGGTGAGGGCGATAAAATAATTGCCATAGTCGGCAATGATGTTGTTCTTCAGTCTGATCTTAATTTTTCTTTATACAGCTTTATGCAGCAAAACGGTATCCAGGAAGTATCGAATGACCTGGTTCAGCAGGTATTTCAAAACCTGGTATCCGAAAAACTGATGCTAGCCAAAGCAGACCAGGACAGTATATTTATTTCATCAGATGAAGTTAATAAACAGGTCGAAGGCAGGATCCGCGATATGGTTTCGCAGTTTGGCAGCGAAAAAAACGTAGAAGAAGCATACGGACTGACTATTCCAAAGATAAAAGCACTTTTAAAAGAGCAGACTGAACGTAATATGAAGCTTACCCGCGTTAAGCAGGCTAAGTTTGGCTACGGAATAATGGTAACAAAACCGGAGGTACTTAAATTCTTTAATGATTATAAAGATTCACTGCCAAAGGTACCTGAAACTTACGAGCTTGCGCAGATAGTAAGGATTCCTAAAGTTACCGAAGATGCAAAGTTCATAGCAAGAGAAAAAGCGCAAAAGATACTAGACAGTGTTAAGATGGGAATGGATTTCAGCGAGCTGGCTAAACGCAATTCGGATGATTCGCTAAGCGCAATACAGGGCGGCGCGCTGGGCAAAGCAAAGAAAGGATCATTTGTAAAGGAATTTGAGGATGCTGCTTTCCTTTTAAAACCCGGTGATGTATCAGGTATAGTAGAAACAGAGTTCGGTTATCATATAATTAAGCTTAACGATAAATCAGGCGACTTCATAACATCGCAGCATATACTGGTTAAATTTCCCAGGCTTGAAGCAGCCGATTTTACTGAAATAAATTTCCTGAAAGACCTGAAAAATGATATAAAATCAGGCAAAATAAGTTTTCAGGATGCAGCTTTACTTCATTCACAGGAACCGAAATCAGCTGCCGACAGCGGCTATATAGGCAAGCTGAGCGTTATAAACATGGACCAGCTTGAAATTGCAGCTCTTTCAGGGCTTAACGAAGGTGAAATTTCTGACCCGGTAAAAGTTGGTGATGACCGTTACTATGGGTATTATATGTATAAATTACTCAGCAGAATTCCCGAGCACAGCGCAACTATTGAAGGCGATTATGTTTTAATTGAGCAGTATGCGCAGAAGTTTAAGGAACAAAAGCTGCTTGGCGAGTGGCTTGAAGAGCTTAAAAAAACAATTTACCTTGAAATAAAACTCTGAAATAATATTAAGTAAGGCAGTCTTTTAAAGACTGCCTTATAAACCAAATTTTGATAGATGCCCGGTTTAACTACAGGTTATTCTCCCTTTTATTTAGTCCTCATAACAGCAATTGCAGCCGCAGTTTCATGGTATTTTTACCGCAATGCCGCCTTAAGCAGGCAAAAAAAGATATTGCTCATTTCGCTGAAAACAGCCGCTATTACAGTATTGCTTGCTTTATTTCTTGAACCAGTGCTAACGCTGCTGGGCGGACCTGATAAAGGACGCGATATTATTCTGGTTGATATTTCACGAAGCAATAATTTCAGCGGCAAATCAGATAACATAAAATCCCTGCTTAACACATCCGGATATTTAAATGATGAAGGCAGCATTTACGGGCTTGCAGGCGGTCTGAATGAACTGCCCGGCAGCACGGATTCAGTTCAATTCAACGGATTTAATACAGATATTTCTGCCTCGCTAAGGCAGCTGAAGGAAAGATTCCCTGACGGCTCTTACAGCACAATTACATTAATTACTGACGGAATATATAACAGCGGTTCAAACCCTGTTTATGAGGCTGAAAAATTCCGCGCCCCGTTTATTATTGTTCCCGTTGGCGACTCAGCCGTGCAGAAGGATATTATAGTGAGAAGAGTAATTTCACCGGTAAATGCATTTACCGGTACTGCAGTAAAGATAAAAGTGTACCTGGATATTTATAAATTTCCTGATGGCAAGCTTACCTTAAAACTTATGAAGGAAGGTATTGAGGCTAAATCCCTTCAGTTAAGCTATAATGAACAGATTAATTACTACGAAGCTGAATTTGATATCACAGAAAATGAGCCCGGCAAATTTAAATATACAGTATCTGCAGATGGATTACAGGATGAACTTACCTCAAAAAATAATCACAGCACGTTTTATATTAATTACTTTGATAATAAAGTAAACCTGATGGTAGTTTCAGGCGGACCGGGATATGATAATGAATTCACCGGTTCTGTTTTGAAGCGCATAGGGAATTATAACATTACATACCGCACATTAAAATCACCTGATGCCTTTTATGAAGGCGCACTGGAGCGCGATATGTTTGCAGAGCTTTCAGCATTATTCCTGCTTAACTTCCCTTCTGCACCGGTTTCGGCGCGTTTGCTGGAAGAAGTGTCATCTGCTGCCAAGCAGTATAATATTCCCGTAATATTTTTTGCAGGTAAAAACACAGACTACCTGAAGCTTGCTTCGTTTGAGGACCTTGTTCCGTTCACAGTTACCGGTATTAATTCCGGCGAAAAGCTTATGAGAATAGCGCCTGTAAGCGTTTCAGAAAATCCGTTAAGCAAAATCACCGGACTTGGTTCCAATACAGAGATATTCAGGAATGTATCAGGGATTATCCCTAAGCCGGGAAGCGTAACGCTGGCAACGGATAGAGCAACAGGAGAGCCGGTCATAATGCACAGGGTAAGCTCCCAAAGCCGCTCAGCAGCTTTTCTAGGATACGGGTTGTGGAAATGGAAGCTTAACTCATCGGGTAATGCAGAAAAATCTATTGAAGCGATGCTGCTGGAGCTTGTAAATATGACCCTGGAAAAGGAAAAAAAAGCCAAACTAAAAATTTACCCGGCTAAAGATATCTTTGACCATACAGAACATGTTAAGATATTTGCTGAAGTATATGATGAGAACTATATACTCACCGGTAATGCATCAGTAACAGGAAAAGTTTTAAATAAAGAAGGAATCAACGCAGGAGAGTTAAAATTCGTACCAGCAGAAAACAAATTCATTGCAGAGCTTCCGCCGCTAACAGCCGGTGATTACTATATAGAGTGCAGCGCTGATTACAACAGTTCATACTGGGCATCAGCCAAGAACAGGTTCACCAGTGATACAGTAAATACTGAATATCTGGATACCAGGACCAATTATAACATGCTTAACTCATTGGCATCTAAAACGGGAGGAAGGATCATTCATCCCGACAGTACTTCAATACTTGGCAGTGTGATAAACGAGCTAAGCAGCATAGCTGCGGTTAACAATGATGAAAAGAGGTATTTAAGATTTGACCTGTGGGGAAATAAATATTACCTGATTCTGGCAGTGCTGCTGTTTTCATTTGAATGGATATTAAGGAAAC
>JAANMV010000691.1_pt1 | contig 41120 bp, 55 predicted proteins | sample 7279661 | NCBI WGS metagenome assembly JAANMV01 (sample SAMN14094540, study PRJNA606508) | bioreactor metagenome | isolation source: A lab-scale SPAN reactor treating ammonium-rich wastewater day 121 | place: Ireland: Galway | collected 2017-05-16
TAAGTCGGGATGACTGGATTCGAACCAGCGACCACTTGCACCCCATGCAAGTACGCTACCGGGCTGCGCTACATCCCGCTTTGGGACTACAAAAATAAGAATTTTTTGTGATTTGGAAAAGCGAGAATACTATTCTTTTCTCACCAACAGAATCCAATCATCTTCCAGAAATTTATAACCAATATCATATACAAAACGATATTCTGCACCGTTTTTATATACTTTTAAGTTGGTAAAATATTCAAAATCAAAACCTTCCTCTGACAGTTTTTTTCGGGTAGTCTTCACTTTCCTTTCGGTAAACCGGTTTTCAGAAAGTATTCTGTAATTTTTGCGGAGTTTGTTATGAGTATTCCGCATTAGATTAGTAACATCTTTATTATGCTTGTTGTTATAAGAATTTCTACAGGCATCATTGCAGAATTTTTTATCCGCTCTTCCTATAATTCTGTCACCACATTCCAAACAAGTTATCATATTCGATTAATTTTCTGCGCAAAAACAATAATATGACCGTCAGGATCAGCAAAGTAAAAAGCTTTATCTCCCCAGTTCATGTCCTGCAAAGGACTGATGATGTCAATATTCAAAGCTTTAACATTATCATATTCCGAATCTATTTGATCGGAATACAGATACAGTTCGCAGCGTGGAATTCCGTTGCCGGTTTCGGGAGCTGGCATTTTATCCTTTAGAATCTTCTCAATTCCTGCATTCGGCATTAAACCCAAAACGATATTGTCTGCAAGTTCAAATTCACTCATTCCCGGAACATTGAGCCGAGCCTTTTTTCGGAATATTTTCTCGTAAAAACCGGTGCTCAATTGCTGATTTTCCACATAAAGAATAAAATGTATTTTATTGAAACCAAACATCGTCAAAGGATTTACATCAAAGATAAAAAAAATATCCGCTTCAGGAAGCGGATAGTAATAAGTTTTAAGTCAGTAGATTACATTATTGTTTAATGATCTGTTTTATCTTCGTCGTATTGTCGCTCAGGGTGTATTTCATAAGATATTTCCCCGGTCTTAATTTTTCTACATTAATTTCAGCAGCGTTCATGTTGACATTATACATCGCGACAGGCATTCCCAGAATGGAATAAAAAGTAACAGATTTTACCCTCAGCGATTGGTCTTTTGTTTTCAGGAAAAGAACATCTTTGGTAGGGTTCGGATATACCGTAAGACCGCCGTCATCAGCCTTTTGCTGGCTGAAGGAAGGCTCTTTTATGCTTTGGGCGTTCCAGTTTGATACACTGGAAGCGAACCCTAAAAAGAGTATAAGGAATAAATATTTTTTCATAGACACTTTTTTGCAGTACGTATTAACATTGCGAATGTACTCATTATTAAAATAATTTGCAATAGTTTTTTACATGAAGTATGCGTAAATTTGTATCTTCAAAAATAATACCACAAAAGTCCCTATCGAAATGATACTATATTCACGAAACAGAAGATTGAGAATGACCTCCGCACTGCGTTCGTTGGTTCAGGAAACTGTCCTTACCACCAACGATTTCGTAATGCCGATGTTCATTATGGAAGGAAAAAACACCCAGGAACCCATCGCATCCATGCCGGGAATTTATCGCAGAACTCTGGATCTGGCGGTGCAGGAATGCAAAGAATTATACAGTCTGGGAATAAAAGCAGTGAATTTGTATGTGAAAGTTCCCGAAAATCTGAAGGACAACACCGGAAAGGAATCATGGAACAGCAACGGATTGATGCAGTCTGCCATCAAAGCCATCAAAGATGCAGTTCCGGAAATGGTCATCATGCCGGATGTAGCGCTGGATCCTTATTCCATGTACGGTCACGACGGAATTATTACCAATGGAAAAATTGATAATGATGCAACCAATGAAGCTTTGGTGAAAATGTCTTTGTCTCATGCTGAAGCAGGAGCAGATGTCCTCGCACCGAGTGATATGATGGACGGAAGAGTAGCTGCCATCAGATCTGGTTTGGAAGAAAAGGGATTTACAGACGTGGGAATCCTCAGTTATGCGGCTAAGTATGCAAGTTCATTTTACGGGCCTTTCAGAAGTGCTCTGGATAGTGCTCCGAAAGAAAATAATGACATTCCGAAAGATAAGAAAACCTATCAGATGGATTTTCACAACTCCCGCGAAGCGATGGATGAAGTCATGAAAGACATTGAAGAAGGAGCGGATATTATTATGATAAAACCCGGAATGCCGTACCTGGATATCGTTTCAAAAGTTCGTGAAGCGATCGATTTGCCCATTGCCGTGTTCAACGTGAGTGGAGAATATGCCATGCTGAAAGCTGCGGCACAAAACGGCTGGCTGGATAATGATAAAGCGATCATCGAAAGCCTCACCTGTATCAAAAGAGCTGGTGCCGATATGATCTTCACTTATGCCGCAAAAGAAGCTGCGATGCTCTTGAATCAATAAAATTACTCAGCAACTTCAGAAATTAAAACCAGGGACGCTTATTTTTCAGGTACGTTTCATCAAACTGGCGGTCGTTCATCGTGAGATAAATGACGCCTTCTACGACAGGAATAATGAACACTGCGGGAAATAAAGCACTTCCTATTCCACAGGTAATAAGGGTAAGCAAAGGAATTATAATCAGTGTAGAAAGCAATAAAATCGCGCCTTCGGTCGAATATCCGAGATAAAATTTGTGAACTCCCAACGCTCCTAATAAAATAGCGAGGATTCCCGCTGTCAGTTTCTTTTCTGAACGGTAAGGCGGGAGATTTTGTTCCTCAGGATTGTGATAACCATAAGTTTCCATCGTTGATATTTTAATGTGGTGAATCTGATAAGTCGCAGCCGGAAAAGTGATGTTACAACATGACGCAAAGCTTTCTTAAATTTAACGGGCCGGCCTGCAACTTCAAACAAAAATGATATATTTGTTCCCATGATTTTACGGGGAGAAAATTTAATAAAGGAATACGGTCCGAAGAAAGTGGTAAAAGGCGTCTCTGTAGAGGTTTCGCAGGGAGAAATCGTAGGTCTTTTAGGTCCAAATGGTGCCGGAAAAACCACCACATTCTATATGATTGTAGGATTGGTAAAGCCCACTTCCGGGAAAATTTTCCTCGACAATAAAGAAATTACTTCAGATGCCATGTATCGTCGTGCCCAGAAAGGAATCGGGTATCTGGCTCAGGAAGCATCCGTTTTCAGAAAACTTTCTGTAGAAGAAAATATCATGGGAGTGCTTCAGCTCACCAAACTGAGCAAGCGCGAACAGCACATTAAATGTGATGAACTCATCGAAGAATTCTCACTCCAGCATGTCAGGAAAAACCGGGGCGACCTGCTTTCCGGTGGCGAAAGAAGAAGAACTGAAATTGCAAGGTGTCTTGCAACAAGCCCGAATTTTATTCTTTTGGATGAACCGTTTGCCGGAGTAGATCCTATTGCCGTTGAAGATATTCAGAAAATTGTACGCAGTCTGGTAGATAAAAATATCGGAATCTTGATTACCGATCATAATGTGCAGCAAACTCTGGCCATTACCCATAAAACCTACATCATGTTTGAAGGGCGCATTCTGAAGGAAGGGCTTCCCGCCGATCTTGCGAATGATCCGCAGGTAAGAGAGGCTTATTTGGGAGAAAATTTTGTCTATCAGGATATTTTGAGCAAGCCTAAAAAGAAGAAAATGGCTTATAAAATATGGGCCGGCAATTTTGAAAACAAATCCAGTTTTCAGCAATATGTAGAAGATAATTTTTCAGAAGAACCGAATTTACGTCTGTTTTACGGTTTTGAAGACATCAGTTTTGCCTCTCTTGCCAATTCCGAAATTGAATATATTTTTAATGAAGTGGTGGATAAAAATGCGAATAATTCCTTCCTGTTTCAGAAAACAGATATCAATTCTACTTACAGTCTGGAGGAGGCAGAACAGCATGCAAAAGCACTGAGTCGGGATGATTTGCATTATCTTACCTGCTATTCTTTTGAAGGGTAAAATTTTTGAAACTTCTTGCTTCCTTTCTGCATAAGGAATACTTTGAAAGCCCATAATTACCGTTTTGGTGTGTTTTTGGATGATCTCCAGATTCATTTTTCTTTTTATTTTTTCATTCATTGCCAATGGCCAAAAAACCATTTCGAAGAACCGTTACCCTGCTTGAGATTTACCGGCAGATTCTTCCTTTCATCAAACCCTATCGGTGGATGATTTTCGGAACCTTAAGCCTCACTTTTATCGGTGCACTCGCAGCACAGGTAAATCCACTCGTATTGAAATACACCATCGACGAGGTGGAACAAATCATGAAACTTCCGGATCCCATGACTGAAGGAATTCATGTTTTGGTCATCATCGCATCCATTCTTCTGGGTAAAGAACTGGTGCATATTTTTATCAATTTCGGGCAGAAATTTTATGGCGAGAAAATACGGATCAATACCAGTTCTGTGCTGGCGCAAACGGTGATAGACAAAATTCTGGACTACCGGGTTTCTTATTTTACGGATGAACATCACCATTCCGGAAAACTTCAGACGAGAATAGACCGCGGTATTGAAAGTCTTACACGGCTGGTTCAGAACTTTTTCATTGATATTCTTCCCCTCTTTGCCAATGCAGCTATTGCCCTCGTGGTGATGTATCTTCAAAATGTATATGTTGGTTTGGTTTCTACTTTTGTAATTCCTGTGTTTTTCTGGGTGAGTTCTTTGCAAGCTAAAAAATTGAGTGGTGTGCGGAGACAGCTCAGAAATCAGAGAGAGCAAAAAACGTCTGGGCTTTTGAATCTTATCAATTCTATCATGGTAATTAAAAGTTTTGTCCGTGAAAAATTTGAAGGAAAAAAACAATATGATCTTCAGATGCAGCTCATGGAAAGCCAACTCCATACACGGAGAACCAATTTCCTCTATGACGGACTGAAAACTTTTATTGAACAGTTCGGGATTGTTTTGGTAATCCTCCTCACGGTCTATCTCGTACTCGGCCAGCAGATGACCATTGGTGCTATCATGCTTCACATCATGCTGTTTGGAAATGTATCTGCTCCCATTAGGCAGCTTCATAGGATTTATGACGATATGAACGATGCCATCATTTATGCTGAAGGATACTTTGAAATCTTAAATGCCGATGGAGAAAAAGAAGCCAGCGGAACGAAGTCGCCGAAAATAAAAGGAACATTTGAACTGAAAAATGTAACTTTTTCTTATCCTAATGGTGCTGCCGCTTTGCAGAACGTTTCTATGAAAATCGAAAAAGGAAAAACCACAGCATTAGTGGGACTTAGCGGTGCCGGAAAATCGACAGTCATTAATTTGCTTTGTAAATTTTATGATCCCGATTCCGGTGAAATCCTATTGGATGGAATTGCGCTTTCGGAGTATGATAATCATTCGCTCAGGGATGATATTGGGCTTGTGTTGCAGAAAAACCATATTTTTCAGGGAAGTATAGAAGACAATATTCGCTATGGAAATATGAAGGCTTTTTTCAGTGAAATAAAACAGGCTGCAGAAAAAGCTTATCTCCACTATCAGATCATGAAACTTCCGGAACAATACGCACATGATGCTACCCAGCTTTCCGGCGGACAACAACAGAGAATTGCCATCGCAAGGCTCTTTCTGAAAAATCCCCCGGTAATTTTTCTGGACGAACCCACTGCAAGTCTGGATGCCGTAGCAACTGAACAAATTAAAAATTCCCTAGATGCCATAAAAGAAGGCCGAACTGTGGTCATCATATCCCATTCGCTTTCGCAGATTCTGGATGCAGATACCATCTATGTTCTGGAAAGTGGCAAGATGGTGGAACACGGTTCTCACGAAAAATTATTCAATGAAAACGGAGCTTACAGACAGATTTTTGACGCTTCCGCAAGAAGCCTGAATCTGGAAAAAATGGTGAAAGCGTACAAATAAAACGCGTCAGATACACAACACAAAGACTTTTTTTCCGTTCTTTACACGCTAAAATTTATCATTATGAAACAGGTGTTCATCGGAGTCGGCATTCTTGGTTTATTGTTCATTTCGTGCAGCAAAATTGAAGAAAAGGTCAACAGTACCGTTACAAGTACTCAGGAAAAAGTACAGCAGAAAACAGAAGAATTGGTTCAGAACGCGGTTACAGATCAGTTGGGAAAACTAGTGGATGCCGAAGCGTTGTCTTTCGACAGTGTTTTTCCGCATTCGCAGCCGGATCTGGTACAGGAAGACTCCGGAAAGAAAGTAGTTTTTCCTAACGGAGCTCCGTTTTACTTTTTTAAATATAAAACTTTCGATAAAGACGCACTACTGAAAATGCTGTATGAACAGGAAACCACTGATGAAGCCCAGTCAATGAAAACTTTTGAGAAAGTTGACGGCGCATTATTCATTGAAAAATTAAGCTTTTTTGAAAAGTTTCTTCCGGCTGATGCTTTTGGAGGGGCAGTCATTGAGGAGCTGAAAAATAACCCGACTGCAGAATATTATAAAGTGAAAAGATTTCCACATTCCAGCACCATCATTTACAATCCGAAAAATGGTACGGTGTATCAGTTTGTTGATGTAAAAAAGCAGTAAAATAAAATTGATTCGAAATTCAGTAAATTAGTCCAATGAAAATTTACACGAAAACCGGGGATAAAGGAGAAACGGCACTCTATGGCGGAACCAGAGTTTCAAAAGCCAGCATAAGAGTGGAAAGCTACGGAACGATAGACGAACTGAACGCTTTCATAGGACAGGCAAAAAGTGAAATTCAGGATGCTGAAATAATACAACAGCTGAAGAAAATTCAGTTTGATCTTTTTACCGTTGGATCAGAATCGGCTACACCTGCGGATAAACTGTTATTGGCCAACGGAAAATCCAGGCTTCCGCTCATCATTTCTGATCAGGAAATTGAAGAACTGGAACAATGGATGGATGTTTTGGATGAAAATCTGGAACCGTTGCAGTATTTCATTCTTCCGGGTGGTGGCAAAGCCGCAACAGCGCTTCATGTTGCCCGAACCGTTTGCAGAAGGGCAGAACGGGCTTTGGTTTTTCTTAATGAATCAGAAGAAGTGCGTCCGGAACTCATCCGCTATCTGAACCGCCTTTCCGATTATCTTTTTATCGCGGCGCGGTATATTTCCAAAATCAACGGAGAAGAGGAAGAGTATTGGAATCCGAACAACAGATAATCCTGGAAAAATGGATACCAATTAATGAACGAAAATTAAAAAATATCCGTGCCATTCTGTGTAATCTGTGAGAGAAAATTAATCTGTTAGAGAATAACAAATCCGTGAAAGAAAAAAGAGCACTCCTTTTCATCAATGGAGAACCACCCGAAAAACTTCCTGTTTTTGAAAGTTATGATCTGATAGCGTGCTCTGACGGTGCTTTCCATTACTTAAAGTCTTTGGGATTTCCCCTGAAAAAACTGGATTTTATTTCCGGCGATTTCGATTCGCATTCTGGAAACGACGCTCTTATTTATCAGGAAAAATTCATTTATACTCCGGATCAGGACAAAACCGATTTCGAAAAATCTCTTGAAATACTGAAGCAGAAAGGTGCAGCGACAGTGGATGTTTACGGTGGAAGCGGTGGCGAAATGGATCATTTTTTAGGCAATGTTTCGGTAGCTTTCAGTTTTAAAAACCGTCTGGAAATCCGTTTCTATGATGAGTTTTCAACCTATTATTTTATTCCGAAATTTATTTCTCTGAAAGGTGTAAGAAACAAAATGATTTCCCTGTATCCTTTTCCGGCCGCCGAACGTATTACCACTTCCGGGCTACATTGGCCGTTACATGCTGATGACCTGAGCATTACTTCCAGAATCGGGACGCGGAATTTCGCTTCCGAAGATGAGGTGACGATCGAATATGAGTCCGGGGATCTGCTGATTTTCATCGGAAAGCAATACCTCTGATTTTTTTAAGAAGATTTTAGAGCCAGTTTAAATTTTAACGAAATATTTTTTAGTATAAGTATTTTAATCATTCTCAATTACACTTTTATGCTCTTTTCGGCGTATTTCACTCTTTCATTTTTTAGTTTAACCCGCTAAACTTTCAATCTAAAAGAGCAAAATCCATCCAGAAATAGCGATAAAAATTGAAAATTGTAAAATTTAAACAGGCTCTTAAAACAGAAACTCAATCTTTTTTAGCATTTTTGCAGATTAAATCTTATTCCAGAAATGAAAATTAAATATTCCGAGCTGATTGATCAAACCTTGTATTTTCCGACAGAAGAATTTAATGTTGCCGAAAATAACTTGCTTTTTCATGATATTCCTTTGATGGACGTCATTGAACAGTTCGGAACACCTTTAAAAATTAGTTACTTACCAAAAATTTCCCACAATATCAATCGTGCAAAGGCCTGGTTCAAAGAAGCTTTTGAAAAACATGATTATAGAAAAACCTACAGGTACTGTTACTGTACCAAATCCAGCCACTTCAATTTTGTGCTGGAAGAAGCGTTGAAAAATGATATTTCCATCGAAACTTCTTCCGCTTATGATATGGATATCGTGAAAGCGTTGTATGATAAAGGAAAAGTGGATAAGGAAATAGAAGTGATCTGCAATGGTTTTAAAACCGATGATTATCTGCAGAAAATTTCTGAAATGGTGAACAGCGGTTTCAGCAATATCACACCAATTCTGGACAACTATCGCGAACTGGATAAACTGACGGAAAGTATCGATTCTACGTTTAATATCGGAATCAGAATTGCTTCAGAAGAAGAACCTAAGTTTGAATTTTATACTTCCAGATTAGGAATCGGATACAAGGATATTATCCCCTATTATTCCCAGAAAATTGCTGAACATCCCAACGCAAGGCTGAAAATGCTCCATTTTTTTATCAATACCGGAATGAAAGATACCGCGTATTACTGGAACGAACTGTACAAATGTCTTCGGGTGTATGCAAGGCTGAAGAAAATAGCTCCGGAAGTAGATTCCCTGAATATTGGTGGCGGTTTTCCTATTAAAACTTCCCTGAATTTTGATTACGATTACCAGTACATGGTGGAGGAAATTGTTTCCCAAATCAAAAAGTTCTGCGAAGAAGAGGGTGTGGATGAACCTAATATTTATACGGAATTTGGAAGTTTTACGGTAGGAGAGAGTGGTGCCAATCTATACAAAATTATTTCGCAGAAGCGCCAGAACGACAGGGAAAAATGGAACATGATTGATTCATCTTTCATGACCACCCTTCCGGATACCTGGGCCATTTCCCGACATTTTATTATGCTCCCGCTCAACCGGTGGGATGATACTTATGAAAGGGTGTTTTTGGGCGGACTCACCTGCGATTCCGACGATTATTACAACTCGGAACAGCATACCAACGCGATTTATTTACCGGTATTCAGCGATACAAAGCCTTTGTATATTGGTTTTTTCCATACCGGTGCGTATCAGGAAACCATCGGCGGATACGGTGGTGTACATCATTGTCTGATGCCACAGCCAAGACATATCCTCATTCAGAAAGATGAAAACGGGGAGTTTCAGTATGAAATTTTCCGCGAAGAACAAAAACCTGAAGATGTGCTGAAACTGTTGGGATATTAATCTTCCTGCTTTTAAAACTTTTGCGTTTCGTTAGGTTAAAGCGGACGCTTTTCTGCCTGAACCGTTAAAAAGAGGAGCGATATTTTCTGTTTTCAGTTCCGAAAAATCAGAAACTACTATTCCGGCTTTGGAATAATCCTGCTGATGCGTGTGTTCGCTGGTGTAGGCTGCGCAAAATATTCCGGCAGCGTGTGCTGCATGGATACCATTGGTAGAATCCTCAATCACCATACAGTTTTCGCGGGGTTCTGCGGCCAGCTCTGCTGCTTTCTGGAAAATTTCAGGATGTGGTTTCGAAGCTTTCAAGTCGGCACCGCTTATTTTTGCGATAAAATACTGATCCAGATCAAATTTTTCAAATACCCAGCGAATCGTATTCATGCTGGCGGAAGAGGCCAAGACAAGTTTGATATTATTGCGATGGTAGTTTTGGATAAGATCGAGCACACCCGGAATCAGGTCAAAAGTGGTATCGTGATCAAAATAATCTTTAAAATAACGCCGTTTGGAACTGATGATGTCTTCCGGAGTTTGTAAAAGATCAAAATGTTGTATCAGCGTATCACATACTTTTTTGGTCGAAGCGCCCGTGAAGGTAGCGTAAAGTTCCTCAGAAACATCAATATTTAAATCATGAAACGTTTGGAAATAAGCTTTGCGATGAAGCGGTTCGGTATCTACAATGACACCATCCATATCGAAAAGTACTGCTTTAAAAGGCATTTGTATTTTTTACAAAGATACGTTTTCCTTTTTTTTGATTTTGACCGGATAGAGGGATAGAGGGTTTATCTTTTTATTTAAACAAGGTGATTCCCTGATCTAATTAAACGCTATTTCAAAATACTGAAGAATAGCTTTGTACTGATCCTGAGCGGTAAGACAAGTATCTAACAATTATCGGCAAATCTACAATAAATCAGAGCGCTTTATCTCTTAGTTTGTGCCGATAACGGCATCATCAAGTATTTAATTTTCTATGGGAATATGCTTCACCGTTAAATTGAATATGCAGAATATTAAATTTTTTCTAGATAAAGTGAATGATTGCTTTGGAAATAACTTCTGCTGCAATAAGTGCGAAGGCGAAAAGCAGCCAGTGTTGCCACTTTCGTGCATTCACAGCAGTCTTGAAACCGAAAACCATCAGCATTAGCTGATAGGCAAGAAGTAAAATTAATACTGCAGAAAATAGCATCAGAATCATCATATCTGAAGAAGATGCCAACGCGGGCGTTTCCTGATGAACACTGTCAATTAACTGCTCCGAAATTTCTGAAATACGCTGGTTATTGGCCAAAAGCCCGGCTAAATAAATCGGAAATCTGCTGATGAGTGCTACATTTAATACATCGATAATTCTGGTTTTGGAATTGATTATTATTCCGGCAATAAAAAGAAGCAGACTTAAAATCACAACATTGATCACGTTCTCTGTCAGGCTTTCTGTAAAAGTGACCGGAGAAATGTGTACATCAAAAATGCCGTCGTACGTCACCCCGAAATAATATCCGATGAAGCTGCCCCCCAAAAGAAAGAAAACTCCTGCCATCAACAAGGCTTTTTCAGAGAATTTAGAGAATGGGTTAAAGAATAATTTCCAGTTCATGTCGTTATTGGTTTTTAATTTTATTGATCAGATCATCCATTTTATTTCGCATCGTTGGGTAGGAGAGGTCGGCCTGTCTTGCCATTTCTTTAATACTTCCCGAGGAAAGAAAAAAATTCAGGATAAATTCCTGTTCATCCTGAGAAAGTTGGAGATAAAGCGGCAAATCATAGTTTCCGCTTACGCTCGTTTCACACAGGTTGCATTTCAATTGGTGAACGTTAAGTGCAGTTTCACAACTGGGACAATGTACAGGAAGTTTCATTGTTATTTTAATTTAATTAATACTTTATTTTACAAAGTTAAATAATGTTTTAATATTAACAAATCATTTTGGATTTTAATTTATTAAATGGACACTTTTATTGATTTCTAGAATATCCCACTTCACCAAGAGTCATTTGTGATACGAAAAGAAGCCGTCTCACAACTGAGGCGGCATTATAAGAAGGATTTTAGGATGCTATATCCTATTTATTCCGGTCCACAGGTAAGTTGCCGAAAAGGTTTCTGATCTTTTTTCCGATAACCCGTTACCGCTGTACTGCACCATGCCTGTAATCAGAAGCCATCCCGGAGCGTCATCCGCAGACACTGTCCATTCCTGAGCCGGGTTTTCAGAAGAACGGCCGACCTCCATGGTCAACGTGGAGACTATCTTAAGCGGTACGTCCGTTGAATTCAGGTTGACCGACACTGCCGTGAAGGTCAGCACCGCAGAAGTTGCTTTTGGAAGTGTTTTGATTTCCCTGCCCCATTTTATGGCGGGCAGGCTTACCTTCAGTGCTCCGTTTGCGGTTTCTTTAAAGAAGGGAAAAAAATTCGTACGTTCGTGCCATTTCAGTTTCCGATTAAACTCAAAGCCTATCAGTGCTTCCGGACTTCCGAACTGCGGCTCCTCTTTCTGCGCACCGTTGCGCCCACCCGTAATACATTTCTGCAGCCTGCCCCGGTGTTGTGCTGCCAGATACTGTATAGCAGGCATCTGCAGGCGATTAAGCAATTTAGTTCTGAATTTTTTTTCCCGACTGCTCACCATTCCGAAAACTTTTGAAGCAGCCTTGGTACGCTCCGACTGCCTTACCAAGTCAGGTCTTAACCGTGTATATTTCCGGTCGCCGTCATTTACAAATACGATCTCTCCGAGGGCTCCGCTCAAATTTCCTTTTTTGTTAATATTGGCCATACTATTCAGTTTGAGTTTTCTTTTTTAAATACGTTCTTAGAGCCTGTTTACATTTTATTGATATTTTTAGTATAGATATTTTAATCATTCTCAATGATACTTTTATGTTCCTTTCGGCGTATTTGACCCTTTTAACCCGCTAACCTTTCAATCTAAAAGAGCAAAATCCATCCAGAAATAGCGATAAAAATTGAAAATTGTAAAATTTAAACAAGCTCTTAAAGATACATTTTTTTTATGATCGATGCGAAGGGAGCGGGTTAGTAGTATTTTCAAAAAATAATTACAAAAACTCAAGCAATAAAGTTAAACAGGCACATAAAAATCTATGTTTTTTTTCCATTTACATTTTTTTAGTACCTTTCATTTCTTATTCTGATCTCATGCAGGATTCGTGATCCTGTGTTATGCATTTTCGGCTTTTTTTTTCTCATTTATCTATTTTTACCTCTCACCTATTACACTTGTATTGGACTTGTAATGTCGTTGTATTGCTCTTACCGGCGGTGAACCCTCGGTATGCCTATCGGTATGCCCATAGGTATGGTACGGGTAAAGGAAGGCGAGAGGGTTCATCGATTCATGGGGTATGGGAGGGGTTCTGCATACCTACTACGTATATAACGAATACGACCAGCTGGCCTTTGTCATCCCGCCTCTGGCTGCCGTGGCTCCTTCGCTTACCACCACCATTCTGGATCATCTCTGTTACCAGTACCGCTATGACGGCCGGAACCGGCTGGTAGAAAAGAAGCTTCCCGGGAAAGGATGGGAATATATGGTGTATGACAAAGCAGACCGCCTGATTCTCACCCAAGATGCCAATCTGGAACAACAAGGAAAATGGATGATTACCAAGTATGATATTTTCGGAAGGGTAGCTTATACCGGGATTCTGCCCGGAGGCAACAGGATCAGCATGCAGAACCAGATCACGAACCCGAACCCCAATCTTGTGATTACCGAAGCAAGAGATACCGCAGGGTTTACTAAGAACGGCATGCAAGTATACTATACCAATGGATATTTTACCAATATCCAAACGGTGCTGTCTGTCAACTATTACGATACGTATCCCATAGGCAGCCCTGCTGTTCCCGCGCAGATTTTAGGACAGGACATTCTCTCCCATGATTCCCAGAATCATAACCAGAGCACCAAGTCGTTGCCTACGGCAAGTTATGTAAAGAACATTGAAGACGACAACTGGACAAAAACCTATACCTGGTATGATAAAAAAGGCAGAGCCGTCGCCACCCACAGCATCAACCATCTCGGAGGCTACACCAGGACGGAATCCCTGTTGGATTTCGCGGGAGTGCCGCAGGAAACCTATACCTACCATAAAAGGCTCAGCAGCGATACCGAAAAGGTAATTGCCGAGAACTTCACCTATGATCACCAGAACAGGCTGCTGGAGCACAGGCATAAAGTGGATTCTCAGTCTGAAGAAATCCTTGCCCAGAATGAATACAACGAGCTTTCACAGCTTACCAACAAACAAGTAGGCAACGGTTTGCAGAGCATCGATTACGAGTATAATATCAGAGGATGGCTCACCAAAATCAACGAACCTACGGATCTTAATGGTAAACTTTTCGGGTATGAAATAAAATATACCAATCCCGAAGAGGCCAATGCACGGTACAACGGTAACATTGCCGAGGTTGACTGGGCAAAAGCAACAGGGTATAGTGAGCCTACCATCAGGAGATACAGTTATTCTTATGATGCCATTAACCGGCTTACCAACGCCAACTTCTCCGAACCCAACACCGCTTTCCCCAATAATGAATTTTACAATGAAAATATGTCCTATGACTTGAACGGGAATATTCTGCATATTTTACGTAATGCCCCTTCGTTTTACGGTAATTATGCGGAAGTAATTGACGAATTGCATTATGAATACGAGGGCAACCGCCTGAATGTGGTTCAGGACTACAGCGGCAATGCAACAGGATACGAGGGCGGAGGATCTACCATGGAATATGATCATAACGGCAATATGATTTCCATGCCGGATAAACTGATGGAGCAGATTCGGTATAATCACTTAAATCTTCCGAACAGTTTTAGTATTGATGGTGCAAAAAAAAGCATGAATTATTTGTTCCGGGCAGACGGAACGAAACTAAAGAAGAACTTCCTTTCCACCGGAACTGATGGAAGGATGTATTCTTCTTCTACAGAATACCTCGATGGGTTTCATTACGCTTCCTCCGTAGGAGATGATGAATTATGGCAAATGTTTCAGGATGCCGGTGGCAATGCTTACGAAATGGAAGCCTTTATCGCCTTCACCACCGAAACAAATTTCGCAGATGTATTGAAATTCTTCCCCACTGCCGAAGGCTTTTACGATTTTGAAAATAATGAATATATTTACCAGTATAAAGATCACTTAGGAAACGTGAGATTAAGCTATAAAAGGGAAGGAAACCAACCAATAGTAACGGACAGTAATGATTATTATCCTTTCGGGATGAGTTTTGTGAGAAACTCTGAAGAGGATGCCCATTTTGGAACAGGAAGTTATTTTAATTATAAGTACAATGGGAAAGAGTTACAGGAGACTGGGATGTATGATTATGGTGCAAGAATGTATATGCCGGATATTGGGAGGTGGGGTGTTGTTGACGGATTGAGTGAAGGCAGACCAAATATGTCGCCTTATAGATATAGTTTCAACAATCCTGTGAATGCGACAGATCCGAATGGACTTTGGGAGGATTGGTATCAGAACAACAAGACTAATAATATTGAATGGCATGACGGCAGTGCAGAGATAGACGGCTATACCAATTTGACTGCTATAAATAATACTAGAGTAATTGAGTCTGAAAACGGACAGACTAAATTCGTCACAGATCTACATTCTGACGGATCTTTTACCACAAATGGTGTGGACTTTAGTGGAGGAGATTCGCGAACAACAATTGTTGGATCTTCTATAACAAGCAAGGAAGGTTTTAATTTGGAGAACTGGCTATCTCGCTTAGGGAATATGGGAGGTGACTTTTTTACGGGGATGGGAGGAGCTGGATTAGGAGGTAGCAGCCCGTTCTTTAGGCCAGATATCGACAAAGTTGTTGATACTGGGGGATATTTTGGCGCAATACTTAATAGTTTGGGAATAGGAGCATTTAATGCTAATATGGATCGCTTGGAAGCACTTTTAGGTCTAAGCCAGCAGGCTGCGGGTCTTGCCGATGCTGTTCCTGGGGCTATTAGTGAACAGAAAAATCAAAGTTTTTATGGAACAATATTCACTGGAACAAGGTTACTTACAAACCCTGAAGGAAGAGTGGTTGGAGTTGGGATGACAGCAGAAACAACATTCATTAATAACTTATCCGGATCTCAATATGATTCGCTAAAGAGTAAGAATACATCAGATAGTTTAAGATATATAAATCGAACTCGGCAAATAGGAGATTCACTATTAAAAACTATGCTAAAACGATAAAAATGAAGAAAAAATTGTATTATTTTTTGATATCTTTCTTTCTAATTTCTTGCAAAAAAGAGGAGAAAGTGTATTTTGATGATGGAAAAGTAAAATACCTCAATACTATGGATAAAGGTATATTAAATTTTAAAAGATTTGATAGAGAAGGAAATTTGATGTTTGTAGGAAGGTTTTCAAAAAGCCAGTTAATTGATACACTTTTTATTTTCGATCAAGAGGGTTTTGATCATTTTGTAAAAATAGACAGCTCAGATAATAATTACTTTTATGGCACATTCCTTTCAAAATACTCTACTGGCGCGTACGCAGAAGTTTCCTTAATGAGATTCAATAAAGGATTAGATATTGATAGTGTAATAGGTTCTTCTTTGTTGTATGGAAAAAAAGTGATTTATAAGCCAGACGGAAGTATAGGGAGTGAAAGAATATATGAAATTCAAGGAAATTCTTCAAAGATAGTAAGAGAAACAATATATGATAGTATTAAATAATAAGGGGGTAATGTTCCAGCTAATCCTTGTATTAGGGTTCCTATTTCTCTTATATTCTTGTAAGAAGGAGGAGGAGTATGAAGTACTTTATCCTAATAGTAATATGATAAGATATCATGTAAAAAATGAGAAAGATCACGATTTAATAAAAGAATACGACAAAAATGGTAATATTATAACATTATTAAAATTTAGAAAAAATCAATTTGTAGATACAATATATTATTATGGTGAAGTAGATTATTTTATTAAAATTGATAGTGCTGATGAGCATTATTTTTATGGTACTCAAATCGTAAAATATTTATCAAATCAAGAGGCTTATCGAGGTTTAAAAAGATTTTCAAAAAATGATGACTTTATTAAAGCATATGATAGTAGAATAAAATTTGGAAAGGAATTAACATTTGATGAATACGGAAAAGTAAATACTATTGATTATTATAAAATAGTTGGTGATTCTTCTATAAGAGTAAGTGAAAAAAAACTACAATAATGAAAACGAATGAAGAGAACCTTAGTATTATTTTTGATATATTTCTTCCTAATTTCCTGCAAAAAAGAGGATAAAGTGTATTTTGAGAATGGAAACATCAAGTATTTAAATGTTTTGGATGAAGATATCCTTAATTTTAAAAGATTTGATGAGGAAGGAAATTTATTATTTGTTGGCAGGTTTAAAAATAACCAATTGATAGATACGCTTTTTGCTTACGGGCAAAAGGATGATTTTATGATCAAAATTGATAGTTCGGATAAAGATTATTTTTATGGAAAATATGTATCTAAATATTCAACAGGGCAAGATGCTAAAGTTTCTCTTTTAAGATTCAATAAAGGATTAGATATTGATAGTATTATAAGTTCCTCTTTGTTATTTGGAAAAGAAGTTGTTTATCTTCCAAACGGGAAGAAGGCTAAAGAAGCATATTATAAAATAGAGGGTAATACATCACAAAAAATATTTGAAAAAAATTATGATACTTTAAAATAGTAATTAATTCAGAGAAAACAATCAATATATTTACCAGTACAAACCGACAAAGGAGGTTCGCCGATTCCATTAAAAAAATAAATATCCGGGAGGCAAAGACCACCTTGACAAGCGAGAACAAAGTGCAACTTTGGGCGAAGATTGGGAGCGAAGCTCGGTGAGATTAAGCTATAAAGATGAAGGAAACCAAAACCCGATCGTAACGGACAGTAATGATTTCTATCCTTTCGGGATGAGCTTTGTGAGGAACTCTGAAGAGGATGCCCATTTTGGAACTGGTAGTTATTTTAATTACAAGTACAACGGAAAGGAGTTGCAAGAAACAGGGATGTATGATTACGGTGCGAGGTTTTATATGTCGGATGCTGTAATTTGGGGACAACATGATCCACTTGCAGAAGTTTCCAGAAGATTCTCGCCCTATGCTTATGCATTTAATAATCCTATTCGTTATATTGATCCTGACGGGAGGACTGGGCAGGATTGGGTTTATAATTTTAAAACCAATAATATTTATTGGAACGAGAATGCTACAAGCCTAGCAACAGCTGGAGCCAACGAAACCTACTTAGGGAAATCTGGAACATATACCGCACATGACGGTTCTACAACTGCATTAGGTCCTGGTGGCCCAAATGATTATACTAATAATTCTTTATTAGGTGGAATAGGAATCTATAACAATTTAGATCCTTTAATTAAAGCAGGAGACAACGGTCCCTTAATGAGTGCTTTAACTTTTGGTACGCCCAGCGATGGCTCATATATAAGAGAAACACCTAATTCAAATCGCCAGAGGTAGCAATGGGAAATCCTTCGGGACGATTAGCTGTTGCAGGATTGTATGGATTACAAATAGGAACAGCCGATATAGCAGCTTCTAAAGCTTTGGGAGCATTAGCGAGGGTAGCCACAACTTCTGATGGATTTTTATTTGGTTCAGTAGGATTCAAAACTCCTGTAGATTTGAAAGTAGGTTTATACGCTTCTGAGAATACAATGAAATATGGAACCTTTAAGTGGAGTACTATTGCCCCGAATTCTTTAGGTAATACACAATCATTCGGAAGAAATATGCTTCAAATTACACACGATTTCCAACCTGCACTTGGATCTTGGACTTCACAAATTATACCGAAGGGAACAAATATAAGAGTAGGATTGGTTGGACCTCAAATTGGAGGTGGTGCAGGTACTTGGCTACAAATTTATGCACCGAAAGGAGTAAATTTTGTCAAATAATATATAAATAAAATGAATACATTAATAATTAATAATAAGAAAATAGATTTTGTTCAACCAGAGCAAATTTTAAATATGGGGGGGCCTTGGATTTGTAAAATGCTTATAGAGAATAATATAAAATTAGATAATGTTCTTATAGATAATATTGTTACAAATGATAATAAGCTATATTTTATAAAATATATAGAAAAATCTAAATGGCAAAGAAATAATTTTTTTCAACTCTTTTATTTTGACTCTTTATCCGACACTATTTTCGTTTATAAATATCATTTTAAAATCATATATATTGAGAGCATTATAGATAGTAAATTAGTTTATTATGAATCCTTTCATAATAAAGATGAAGATAAAAAGAGAGAATTATTTTTAGAAGAAAATGATTTGGAACAATATATATAAATTATGTTTGGATTATTTAAACCAAAAAAGATTATTTTCAAGGGAAGAGCGGGACTTATCTTTAATCCTAATAAGAATGAATCCTATTATGTAGATTCTGAAATGTTAAATGGGAAATATGATATAGTTATTTATGAAAATAGCATTCGTAAACTTTCAGGAAATAAGGAATTAGAGGATATTCATAAAGGTAAAATTCTTGAATTATTGTTTGAAGAATTGGAAAAGCAGAATATAAGATATGATATTGGCTCTTAATTATAAACCTTTATAACATGAAAAATTTATTGTTGTTTTTTGCTTTAATATTAAGTTTAGCATTGAGCGCACAAAAAATTAAGCTCAAGGATTTTAAACTTGTTGTGTATGATATAGAAACCAAGAACGTTTCAATTTTATCTTACTCAATAATTGATGAAAATGGAGTTTTAAAAGTTTATTTAAAGAGATACAAAGACACTGTTTTTTATTCATATCAACTTACAAATGAAGAAATTGAAAAAGTAAATCAATTATTTTCGGGAAGCCTACAAAACTTTGTCGCAAGTAAAGAACTTGAAAAAGGTTCGTATTACGCAGGAAATAGAAACTATATTAATTTTAAAGTAAAAAACAACAACGAAAAACTTTGCTTTGTTCCACCTTTTATGAACACTAAGTTCAACGAGATTATAGATTTACTTAAGGAAAAAATATACAAGCAAGATGAATCTGCAAAAACATCAGAATTTAAAATTGATTTTGAGAAAGTTAAAAATGAGATTTTAAAGCAAAATGAAATAGATAATTATTTGCCAAAAAAAGAATCTCCTCCTCCTCCAATGAAAAAGTAACAGTAAAAAATCAACTCAATGAGTAGCTTTATTTTTACATAATTGATTGCCTTTTTTCCCCACCGCAGAAGGTTTTTACGATTTCGAAAATAAAGAATATATTTACCAGTATAAAGATCACTTAGGAAACGTGAGGTTAAGCTATAAAAATGAAGGAAACCAAAACCCGATCGTAACGGACAGCAATGATTTCTACCCTTTCGGGATGAGCTTTGTAAGAAACTCTGAGGAAGATGCCCACTTTGGAGTTGGAAGTTATTTTAATTACAAATATAACAGCAAAGAATTACAAGAGACTGGGATGTATGATTATGGCTGGCGCATGTATATGCCGGATATTGGAAGATGGAATGGGATCGACCAGTTGGCTGAAAAATTTTCCAGCAACTCGCCCTACAATTATGTAGGTAACAATCCTATCCTTATTTTTGATCCTGATGGAAGAGATTGGTATTATATAAATGATGGGCCGTATCTATATGATAAGAGCTTAAACAGAGATAATGCCACCCAATTTTTCAAAGATAACGGTATAGAGGGTGCCAAATATGCTTTTGAAAGTAATACGATGGGTTATATGCATTATGCTGCCAACGGTTACATTTATGATGATTCTGCTTCTGGTGGAGGTAAAGCTATTGAAAGCGGAAAAATGCAGCATATTGAAGAAGTAATCATTAACCATCCAAATGCGATTGCAAAAAGAAATGCAGAAGCAGCAAGATATAGACTGCGTGATGCAGAGGCTAAAATGTTTGGAGGATATGCGTATGGGATGTCAGTAGGTTATACATATGGTACAACTGGATATACCCTTTCTTTGCTTCAAAACTTTGGTACAGGCCAAGCTAAATTATTCGGTACAGCTTCAACGGGTTTAGCTAAAGAAAGTTACGGATTCAATTTTCAATTAAACATTTTGTCTGCGTATGGAACAAATCCTGATGGTTCCGCATATACGGATGTATTTGGAGGAGCAGTTAAGTATGGAACAGAAGTATCCGCCTCTTATATTTTGGGCTGCTCATTAGGTAGCAGTACTGAAAATGCAAGTTTGCTTCCCTCACCCAGAGGATCTGTTACCACAAGCATTAACATTGGAGCCTCCTTTGGAGGTGGGATATCGCGAACTTATACTACGGATTTGACACCTTCCCTAAATCGCTTTTTACAATTCAATTGGATCCAGCATAAACCACAATTTGACTAAATTATGAAAAAAGTAATAGTAATTATATTGTTGTTTATCTTTTTTCAATCTTGTATTGATTGTAAAAGATCGGCAAAATATATATATGATGAAAAATTTAATTTAGTTATTGAGATTCCTCCCTCAAGCTATCCTGATCCATTTAAAACGAAAGGCTATGACCCCATAACAAAGGAAGTAAAAACTTATACTGATGGTAATAGATGGTTAGATTTCTATAAAAATGATATAGAGGAAGGCGATACAATCGTCAAAAGACAAGGAGAAATGGTATTTAATATCCATAAGAAAGATACTGTCATAGCACACGAATGGGTGTGCTATGACGGCAAGGGAAAGCATACCTATACCAATAAATAATTTAGAATTGAATTGGATTCAGCACAAACCCCAAATCGATTAGAATATGAAAAAAATAATCATGTTAATCTCTTTGTATCTTGTATTTCACTCTTGTACAGATTGTAAAAGAGATGCAAAATATATTTTTAAAGAAGAATTCAATCTTGTTATAGAAATACCTCCTTCTGAGTACTCTGAATTATTCAAAACCAAAGGATATGATCCAGTAACTAAAGAAATAAAAAAATTAAGAAGTTTTGACAGATGGTTAGATTTTTACAAAAAGGAAATTAAAAGAGGTGATACTATTGTTAAAAAGAAAGGGGAATTAGTATTTTACATTCATAAGAAAGATACTGTCATCGCACACGAATGGGTGTGCTATGACGGCAAGGGAAAGCATACCTATACCAATAAATAGTTTAATTGTGTTCAACGGAATGGCATAAAACTGAAGAAAAACTTCCTTTCCACCGGACCTGAGCGGCAGATGTATTCTTCTTCTACAGAATACCTGGATGGTTTTCATTACGCTTCCTCGGTAGGAGATGATGAATTATGGCAAATGTTTCAGGATGCCGGTGGCAATGCCTATGAAATGGAAGCCTTCATCGCCTTCACCACCGAAACCAATTTCGTAGATGTATTGAAATTCTTTCCCACCGCAGAAGGTTTTTACGATTTCGAAAATAAAGAATATATTTACCAATACAAACCAACGAAGGAGGTTCGCCGATTCCATTAAAAAAATAAATATCCGGGAGGCAAAGACCATTTTGACAAGCGAGAACAAAGTGCAACTTTGGGCGAAGATTGGGAGCGAAGCTCGGTGAGATTAAGCTATAAAGATGAAGGAAACCAAAACCCTATTGTGACCGACAGCAATGATTTTTATCCTTTTGGAATGAACTTCATAAGAAATGAAGAGGAAAACGCTGTTTTTGGTGCGGGTAGTTATTTTAATTACAAGTACAACGGGAAGGAGCTTCAGGAAACAGGGATGTATGATTATGGAGCTAGGATGTATATGCCGGATATTGGGAGATGGGGAGTTGTCGACGGATTGAGTGAAGGCAGACCAAATATGTCGCCTTATAGATATAGTTTCAACAATCCTGTGAATGCGACAGATCCGAATGGACTTTGGGAGGATTGGGTAGGAACTACTGATAGAAACGGAAGCACTACTTGGCAATGGCGTGATGATATAAAAAGTGTTACACAAGCACAAACTGCCGGATTTGACTCATATTCTGACGGTATAACCAATAACAAATATACCTCTTTTTCCGGGTCTGAAGTAACTCTTGGCCCGAATGGTCCCGGCGATTGGTCTGAAGATTATACGAATGTTAATAGAGCCAGATTAGGAGAAGCCATTGCAAATTGTGAGGCTTGTCAACAAATTGAAACTTTTGAGAAAGTTGCATTTATAGGTATTCCTTTAGTTTTAGCGACCGGAGGAGCAGGAGGATTTGCTTTGTCAGGAGAAATGACAGCAGGAGCAATTGGAGGCAGAATGTTAACAGATGCAACTATACAGACTGCAGCCAACTTTACAACCAACGGAGGGAATTTAGGAAGTGCTTTAAACAGAGTAAACTTAACACAAACTGCTTTGGCAGGTGTAGGAATGAATTATGTAGGAAATTCTATTCTATCAGCTTCAACCAATATTTCTCTTCAAAGCCAGAATTCAGTTTTTAATGGCACTCGTACAGGAACAGAGTTTGCAACTCAATCAGCTTTGGGTGTTGCAGGAGGAGCAGCTGCAAAAGGAATTAGTGGTTCTTCAGCATTCAAAGGAACGGTTATAGGTAGTTATATGCAAACTACCACACGATTTGGGCAAACTGCAGGTTCTGCTGTAGGAACGGTATTAATGAATACACCAGATTATAGCGCAAGTGTAATACAAAATAAATTCCCTTAAATCTATGAAGAGAATATTGGAATTGTTGCATTACTATTTGTTTGTAAGAAACTCTAAATGGAATTTAATTTTTTTATTAATTTTATTCATCCCCGTTATTTGGTATATATTTTATAAAAATAATCCAATAAAAAAGGGGAATTATACGATTGGATATGTATACAGAATATATTGGCCTGTAGTGAATGCAAAAACTGTAATGTATTCATATATTGTAAACAAAAATAAATACACAAGTACTGATGATTACAATAGTAATAAAAAACCCGAGATTGGCAAACGTTATTTAGTTCAATTCTCTTTAGAAGACCCTTCTTATTCTGACATTTTTCAAGATATTCTTGTTCCAGATAGTATAAAATCAGCACCACTTGAAGGCTGGAAGGAATTACCAGAATGGGCAAAAAATGCAAAAAAATAAACCTAAACAATCAATTGAGGCTTTAAGTGGTGAAGCAGCTAAATGGGAATAAAACTGAAGAAAAACTTTCTTTCCACCGGAACCGAGGGGCAAATGTATTCTTCTTCTACTGAATATCTGGATGGGTTTCATTACGCTTCCTCTGTAGGGTACGAGGAGTTATGGCTAATGTTTCAGGATGCCGGTGGCAATGCCTATGAAATGGAAGCCTTTATCGCCTTCACCACCGAAACAAATTTCACCGATGTCTTGAAATTCTTTCCCACCGCTAAAGGCTTTTACGATTTTGAAAATAAAGAATATATTTACCAGTATAAACCGACGAAGGAGGTTCGCCGATTCCATTAAAAATAATAAAAAACAGAGAGGCAAAGACCATGTTGACAAGCGAGAACAAAGTGCAACTTTGGGCGAAGATTGGGAGCGAAGCTCGGTGCGATTAAGCTATAAAGATGATGGAAAACCGTTGGTGGTCGACAGTAATGATTTCTACCCCTTCGGGATGAGCTTTGTGAGAAATGAAGATGGCTAAGTTGGGCGTAGGCAGTTTTTACAATTACAAATACCAAGAGCAGGAACTACAAGAGACCGGCTTTTATCCAGTTAAGTGGCGAAACTATATGCCGGAATAGTGGCTACCTGATTTCGAAATAGGATTTTGCCTGGCCAGCTTGTTTCCTAAACGCTGCAATCCCGTCTAACACCATCGTAACCTCATTATGATTGATATTTTTAAAAATGATCCCTTCGTTAAAATCCCGGACCATCTTGTCAATGTCGAATGCATTATAGCCGTCCACATAATTTTTTATAATTTCTTCACGTTTTGTCATTGTTTGGTCTTAAATTAATCCGCCAAAAAATCTCATAAATCTTTTTTCTAACAATACATTATTTTCCATAGTTCCTGCTATTCTAAAACCCAGTTTTTCGGCGAATGTTAATGCGTTTGTATTTTCAACTGTTGTAATCGCTACGACTTTGGTTATTGCATATTTCTGTTGCCCAAAGAGTAACGCTACGCCAAGAAATGAATAAAAGTAAATATTGTCTATTCCTTCTTGAAACCAAAACCAAAACACAGGCGTAAAACAGAGTGCTGTCCAGAAAAAATTTATAATCTGGTTTAGTATATCTCGTTTATATAGTTTTTCCGTATTTCGTATTATTTCTATTGATCAGGTTTTGCTGTTTCTCTGATTTCCACACTTGTGTTTTGACCATTTAATATTGGACACTTTTTAGCAATTTTAGTTGCTTCGTCTAAGTTTCCAGCCAAAATAATTATGTAGCCTGCAAGAGATACGTCATCAGCAATATAAGGTTGTTGAATGACTCTGTCATTGGGTCTTAATACTCTTCCTTCTCTTGAAAAATGATTTCCACCATCGGCAAGCATACCTTTCTCTGTGATATCGTTGATCCACACCATCCACTGTTTCATGTAAATTTCCATTTGCTCTTTGGAAGGCTGCGCTTCTTCGCTCTTTATGTCCATTCGGAACAATAAAACAAATTCTTTCATATTATTGATTATTTAATGATAATGATTTTTTATTAAGCCATTTGGTCAACACAATTCCCATAAATGTCATTTTCATTAACCAGTCGCCAGCATGCACAGCGCCTAACTGCCATTGCATGTGATCCCATAAAACTGCTCCCGCCATTCCAACAGCATGGAAGGAAATCCACAATAGAAAAACCAGCTTTAATGTGTCTTTATATTGTGATAAATTCAATAGCAGAATTAATTTCGCCAGCACATATGCAACAATCAATTCTCTTAAGGGAGCAAACGCCATCGTCCATTTGGGTATTTCTGGGTTTGGCGGGTTTCGGTAAGTCTCCCATACTTCACCGAAAACCATTGGGCTGTACCAAATTCCACTGAGGACAAATGCTATCAGTCCCGTTGCGATTATTATCCAATAATTGTGTTGTGTAACTTTCTTCATTGCATTGTATTTTGTAAATACAAAAATGCTTAGTCCCACACGCATTTCTATTGACATAGGTCAAAATCGTTCTATTTTGATTTAAGCCTACTTAAGGTCTCTTCTCGGATATCCAGATAAGATGCCAATATTTTGTTGGATACCTGTTGGATTAAAGCAGGATTTTCATTCAAAATAATTTCATATCGTTGCTTGGCAGTTAGGGTTACTCTTTGCGCAATTTTCCGGTTTTGAAACGAATAAGCCATTTCCAAAATTCGCTGGTAAAAAGTTCTCCAATGATCCATTTGACTATTCAGACGATAAAAATCCGCATGACTGATGGCTAAGAGCTCGGTATCTTCAAGAGCGTCTATCATTTCTATCGTGGGCTTTTGATAAATGAAACTTGTTAAAGCAGTTCCAATATGATTATCGAGCATAATGTATCTTGTCTTTTCATGCCCGTTTTTATCTACAAAATATATACGGACACAACCGGTTTTCACAAAGTAAAATTCTTTACAAATACTTCCCTCATGCAATAAAATATCATTTTTGCTGACGGATTTTCGCTTAAAACAACTTAATATTCTAACCAGCTCGTTTTCGTCAAAGTCGGCAAACATTTTAAGCACTGATCGTAACTTGTCTGACATTTCTCTTGTTATTAGATGGTTTGCATGATGGATGTCCTTAGCCGTTTATAGCGCTTTTCTTTGTCGGTTCATAGTAAAGCATTACAGCGCCGTTGCCGAATATTTTTGTTTTATTTAATTTTAAAACCGTTCTCTCGATGTCTTCAAACAACGGCAAGCCGCTACCGGCCACCATAGGGTGCATACAGAGCTGGTATTGGTCAATCAAATCAAGTTTCATCAGTTGTAAAATTAGGCTTCGGCTACCAATAAGAATGTCTTTCCCCGGTTGCTGTTTAAGTTCTAATATCACTTTTTCTATATTCTGATCCGCCAACCTTGCACTTTTCCAGTCTACGCTTTCGAGGGTTCTGGAAAAAACAATTTTTGGGATATTATCTATAACCGCGGCAAAGTCGTCCATTGATTTTTCGCCGGAGGGTTTTTCAACTAAAGTCCGCCAAAATTCCATAAGCTGATATGTTACCCTCCCAAACAGAATAGCATCCGCATGGCGCAGTAAATCTGTGTAATGTTGATGTATTTCATCATCAGGAATTCCTGCGGTATGGTCGCAAACACCGTCTAGTGTGGTGTTGATTGCTGCAATTACTTTTCTCATCGTTTTTCATTTACAACTATTGTCATTTATTTTGCTTTCGGAATCACTTTTTTGCCATCAGGCCTCTTTCTCAAAATGCCATGTCCCGGTCAACCGAAATTCCGGATTTGCGGTGCGTTACTTTACGCTTTTTATTTTATCTGATTTCAAAAGGGAATACAGCGTCAGGTCAATAAATCTGTCATGGACAAACTCTCCCTGTCTGATTACTCCTTCTTTTATGAAGCCCAGTTTTTCGGGGATGGCTTTACTTCTCAGGTTCGCCGTGGCACATTTTATTTCAATTCTGTTCAAGTCCAGATCGTTGAAACAAAAGTCTATCATCACTTCGCAGGCTTTTGTTATAATGCCTTTTCCTTGTGAATTTTCAACGATCCAATACCCAATTTCTCCGATCCTATTCTGATTGTCGATTTTATATACACCTATCCTCCCGATAGCTTGGTTATTTTCTAAAATCACGAATGCATGTTCAACCCCCGCTTCGTTTCTTTGTATTGTTCCTTTGACAAAATTTTCTGCAAATTCAATGGACTGCATCTTGTCAACAAACGGTAACCACGCTCTCAAATGGGTCCTGTTTCGATCCACCATTTCGAAAATGGCATGAGCATACGTCTCGTTAATCAATTCGATATGTGTATTTTTATCTAATACAGTTTTCATAGGCTTTTTTTGATAAATATTCTACTATTCTTTTATGTTCCTTGCCACCCTGAAACCAAGGTCATCTATCTTAAATTTCAACGGATGGCTTCTTCTCCGTGTAGTTGCCATAACGCTTCGCTCTTCGTCGCACCAGCCACCTCCCCGGAAAATGCGATACGATCCATATACATCCGTATCATACAAATCAGAACACCATTCCCACACATTCCCCAACATATCATAGAGTCCCCAGGCATTTGGTTCTTTTTTTCCAACATCATGTGTTGTTCGTTCTGAATTATCTTTATACCAAGCGATCCGATCTAATTTACCGTATCTGATACCTGATGTACCCGCTCTGCATGCATATTCCCATTCTGCCTCTGTCGGCAATCGGAACCCGTCCGACGAGCAGTCAAAAATGACTTCCTCGTTTTCTTTAGCAAAAACATAACATGGCGTAAGGCCGTATTTTAAAGATAAAGAATTGCAGAAAGATGCAGCTTCCTGCCAGCTGACATTTTCAACGGGCCGTTGGCTTCCTGCGAAGGTGCTCGGTTTCGCATCTGTAATCTCAAAATACAGATGCTGGGTTACGGCAAATTTTGCAAGCAAGAAGGGTTCTATAGAAACCGTCCATTTCCGGTTTGTTCGGTCATCCCTCAATTCAATATTTCCTGCCGGTATTTTTACCATTAGTTCATGCATAAATGTTTTTATATCTGCATTCATTGCTTATCGTTTATTGCGTCTGACAGAGAACCAACGAAATTGATCTGTCGGCCTTTGTTGCTTTCAAAAATAAAGTCGGTCAAACTTTGGGATTCACATTTTGAAAAATCCCCTATAATGATTAATGGCATGCGGTACTGAGCAAATTTTTGAAGTATTTCACCTGCGATTTTTGTTTTTAAATCAAAAAAATCGGACGCAATGTTTTTTTCATGAATAAGAATCCTATCAAATCCCTGATAATATAGATTGCCCAGTAGATCCAATCCATCTTCCACGGATCTTAAAACAATGTCGTCAGAAATAATTTCAGCTATTTTTAAATTGTTGGTATGGTGTGTTTCAATTGTCATTTGTCAGATTAATTTTTTAAATGATTCGTATCTGTACCGCTTACTAAGCTATATCAATTAACTCAACAATTTGATCCTCAGAAAATTTGAATATGGATCTTCCGCTTAAATCAATTTGCTCGCCTTTTTTTAATCCGTTGGGAAGATCAGAAGCTAAAGTTGCAATGTAATCTATTTCAATTTCGGTGGTATCGCCCTTATGCTTGAAAGATTTTATGGTTTGCAGCCGGCTTTCAAAATAGGATTTTGCCTGGTCAGCTTGTTTTCTAAACGCTTCAATCCCGTTTAACACCATCGTAACCTCATCATTATTGATGTTTTTAAAAATGATAGCGTCGTTAAAATCCCGGACCATCTTGTCAATGTCGAATGCATTATAGCCGTCAACATAATTTTTTATAATTTCTTCACGTTTTGTCATTGTTCCGTCTTAAATTAATTTGCCAGAAAATCTCATAAATCTTTTTCTAACAGTACATTGTTTTCCATCGTTCCTGCTATTCTGAAACCTAGTTTTTCGGCGAATTTTAATGCGTTTATATTTTCAGCGGTTGTATTTGCTACAATTTTGTTTATTGCATATTCCCGTTGTGCATAAGGGATCAGAAGACTGAAAGCTTTTGCCATAAACCCTTTTCCCCAATATTCGGGAAGCAGGGAGCCGCCGATTTCAATTTCGTTCCTCAGTTTGTCCCAATGGTGCAATGCGCAATCTCCAATGATTTTTTCTGGGTTTACGGTGGTGCGTATTGTGAAAATATCATTGCATTGTGAAATGATATTTTCAGTAAACTCGAAAGCTGCTCTGCTGTTCTCCTTTGATTCGACTTTTTCACTTTCCTGCCCGTCTTTTTGGAAATACAAACTGTGAAATGCAATAGCATCTTTTTCAGTTAGCCGTTTTAATAGTAGCTTTTGGTTACTTATATCAGTAAATTCAATGGCCATGCAAGCGTATATTTAGTTATTTAGTCCATTTTTATCTGATCTAACTAAGGCGCCTAGTTTTTCGGGTGCGACTTCGCAGAACGCCGTTGTCAAAACTTCAACGAAAAGCTCCCAACTTACCATTTCGAGCTCTATTATAGTCCAGCCCTGCTTGCCCCACTTGTTTTTAACCGGATAAATGGCAGATTTATCTGCGGAAGAAAAAATATCCTGATCTATTTCTGATAACTTGACGGTAACTCTTTTTAGCTTATCATCATACGTTGCAAATATTTTTTTCCTCACCCTGAAAGAAGTCTTTTCGAAGTGGGGTTCCTCCGTGGTTTCAGGAAAGGAAAGCGCCAGTTTCCGCAATTTTTCAACTGTTACCATAACTAATTATTTTTTTACCGGGGTCAAATGGGTCAGTACACACAACCATTTGTCACCGTCTTTTTTGTACACATCTGTAATCCATTCATCAGCTTCCATTGGTTCTCCTTGCCACGTTCCGGTATTTTGCCCCCGGCCAGTTACCAATGCTATATCTCCGTACATTTTTACTCGCAACACTTCTTTGCTCATCACCGAATGGGATAGCAGCCCTTGTTTCAGAACTTCAAAAAACCGCTCTTGTGGTATAATTCCACCTTGACTGTCTACCAACACCCAATCGGATGTGATACATTTTTTTATTTCTGCGATGTCATTTGTGACAACCGCCCGGTTGAAGTTGTCTTCAATGTGTTGAAATTCCTTAATTAGATCTATTTCATTCATATTTCAATCTTTTATTAGGATAAGGGAAAGCCCGATGTTATCAGGACTTTCCCTAACTGTTTTTTGCTTACATTATTTTTCCAAATTATTTTCAGCAAAATATTTCATTGCTTTCTGCAAGAACAGCGCAAATTCAGGTTGCGGATTTCCGTCTGTAACATTAGCTAAATAGCGCTCGTCATTTACTAAAAGATCACCAAGCCCCGCATAAGCACAAGCTTTTTGATCTGGCACAACTGAATTGCCCCAAAATTTGCTAATTATCCCATAATGCCTTGCAATCTGTTGCTGTACGATGTCCGATTCCGGACAGTCGTTTCTCAGTGCAAATAGTTCGCTGAAAACGTTTTCCATTTCCTTTTGAAGCGCTTCAACACCCGACTTACCAAGCTTCATCAGCTCTTTTTCAGATTGTTCGACGGTTTGCGCGCCGTACTTATTAATTGCTTCCTCTCTGTAGGTCGTTCCAACTTCTTTGGGAAAACCTTTGTACAATTCTTCTGGATCTTTCATCATTTCTCCTGTTTTAAGATTATTAATAGTGATGTCGATCGTTCTCAATAAGTCAGAAATTCTTCTTTTGCGGTTGAGCAGTGCCGACTTGTGCTGCATCAGCGCTTTAACCAGATCGTAGTCAGGCTCGTCCATCATTTCCAGAATATCCTTGAGTGGAAAGTCCAGTTCACGGAAAAACAGAATTTGCTGCAAGCGCAATAGCTCGTCATTTCCATAAAGCCTGTATTTCTTCTCAGTTCTTACTGATGGACGGAGCAGGCCGATCTGGTCATAATAATGAAGTGTGCGTACGCTCACACCTGATATTTCCGCCAATTTTTTAACTGTAAGAGTTTTCATTCTTTCTTATCCTTATCGACTGTACAAAGGTAGGCTATGACGTAACGTTAGAGTCAAATGTTTTTTGAAATTATTTTCAAATTTAACTACAAACAACTGAAAATAAGACAATTAATATTTACATCTGTCGCTAAACACTTACTTTTGGCACCGTTGGTCGCTGCAATTTTCTCATTAAATGTCAAGAGTTTTCTAAGACATCTTTCGTTGTTTGCTCACCAAGTTGTTCGGCCAGTCCAATCAAAAGCCCTTCCGCTCCTCGTATATAGCATAGCCTATACATGTTCTGGTAGTTAACCACCTCTCCAACGAGTTCAGCGCCGAGTTTTAAAAGTCTGGATAACAGTTCTTCAATATTATTGACCCTGAACATAATACGGAGATAGCCAAGCGAATTAACTGGTGCTGTCCTGTGGTCTGAAATTGTTGCAGGAGTAAGAAATTTTGAAAGTTCTAGGCGACTGTGGCCATCGGGTGTAACCATCATCGCAATTTCTACAGATTGAGTTCCGAGTCCCGTTACACGTCCGGCCCATTCATCTTCAACTTTCATACGTCCTTCCAGTGTAAGCCCGATTTCTGTAAAAAAAGCAATTGCTTTATCAAGATTTTCTACAACGATACCAACGTTGTTTATTTCTAACAATTTACTCTTCATCTTATTTTTTGTTTTTATTTTAAAGTGGCCTGAACTTTTTAAATGGCAAAAACTCTATTTTACGACCTAAGATGTTTTAAAGTGCTATCGAAGCTATTTGATAATTGTTTTTTTAATCAATAAACGATTTGTATTTATCGGTATACGAGTTTGAAAGCATTAAATACAGCCTGATGCATTATCGTAGCGTGGTCTTCCAGTGGCAGATAATCAAAATGAACATGTACATTTTTGTTTTTCAAACTTTTGATTTTATCGGCTAATACATTTGCATCTACTTCCATCACGCGGGGAATTTTAGTGGGAGCCAAACCTTCTTTACCAACGCCGATATAAATTTCTGTGTTTTCGAAATTTGCCACAGGCTCATGTAACAGCGACCCATTATCCCACCACAAACTGGGGCTGACGATGATATACTTGTTAAAAAGTCCCGGTTTTTTAAACAGGATTTCAGTTGCCAAAAGCCCACCTAACGATTGTCCAATAATGGTTTTTGAAGAACCCGTTTTATACTTTTCCTGTATATACGGCTGCAGCTCTTTTTCGATGAACGATATAAACCGGTTGGAATGCCCTGAGGTAGGATTTGTAGTTTTATCTTCGGTTACATTTGTAGGGAATGTAAAATCCCTTCGCCTGTCCACCGTCGCGATACCCACTACTATTGATTTTGGAACTTGGTTTACCCATTCAAAACTATTGAACTGCACCAGCCCTACGATATGGATAAAATCCTCATCTGCCGAACCGTCAAGTAAATAGATGACAGGGTAACGAATCGTGTCTTTAGGATTATAGCCTTCAGGGAGATAGATATTCAACACCCTTTTTTCATTCAGTTCTTTTGACTGTATTTCATCGATCACACCAAGAATAAAGGGTTTGGCCACACCTGTTTGTCCGGGTGTAGGCTTCTGTCCAGAAGTTAATGATGCAAAAAAGATTACGAATAAGGAGATTAGTGAAATTTTCATTTGTAATTTTTTATTCAATTAGTTTTTTTAGTCCGTCTATGATAACGCCCCAATTTTCGGTAGAATGTTTTGCTTTTTCCTCGTCATAGTTTGATTGTGTAATCGTTAGCTCTGTTCCATTTTCAGTTTGGGTTACTTCATAAGTCACCAATAGATAATTTTCGGGCCTATCTTCCAATACAATCCAACTGCTTAAATAACTATACGAAAGTTTCTCGTTTGGCAAATACTCCAAAACCACGCCTTTGTCTACGTAAGGTGTTCCTTCATATTCCCCTGTCCATGAGATTTTGCTGCCAACATTCCAATCCGTTTCTTGATTTGAACCGAAGAAATATTGCTTTACCATTTCGGGATTGGTTAATGCATCCCATACTTTATCAATTGGTGCTTTGATAATGGTCTGATACTTTGATTGATGATTTGTTTGCATATCAATTTTATTTAGTTTGTTTATTTCTGTCTGTTTTAGCGACGGATTAGTTATGTCATTGTAATTTCAATCTTATTCTGTTTAAACCATCTCTAATTCCACCTTTTATTATATTTCCATAACCATTCTCAGGCAACAGGTTTGCGTGGGATAGCGCATATTCATAATTTGTTTTTGCATTATGAAAATCACCCAAATCCTCGTAACATTTTGCGACGTTTACATAAAGTGATGGCAATACTCCTTTGGCATTATCATCATTTATCTTCAAAACCGAATTTAAGGTGGTTTCGTCCCACTGTAATTTGTTTTCAGTTCTTTCTTGATGTCAAGCTACATAATGTGCAGATGTGAATTTTTCGAAATCATTGGTACCCATTTTCCACGCTCTTTGAAAAAGTTGAAGTGCTTCATTTTTTTTACCTTGCCCTTCAAGTTCCATTCCTTCTGCACAGAGTTGTACTACTTTATTGTTTGGGTCAAATTGCATTTATATTAGTGTGTTCAAGAGTTAAAATATAAAGTCTCATTTACTACACATTTGTTTATGTGCCTATCGACCAATCGTTTCCCGCTAAGCCATAAAAAACCTAAAATTATAACAACTTTGTTTAGGTCAAGTTATCGTATGGCAAGAAATTCTAACTTAATTATCTGGGAACAATTCTTCCATTGAAGCTTTGTAGACACCCAGAATACTATTCTCATGACTAATCGTTTTTTCAAATTTCAGACCGAGTTTTTCAATCAGCTTTATCGATGACTTATTATCCGGCAGGCTGATCGCCAGAATAATTTCAAGCCCATTGCTATTTACCAAAGCCAGCAAAACAGCTTTGGTTGCCTCAAACGCATAGCCCTTATGAAAGAACTGGGGTAGGAAGGCAAAACCTACATCTTTAGATGGTAAATAGTCCCTCTTGATGATGGTCACCAGACCGATTGGCAATCCTTCTTGTTTTAACTTTACTATCCAATAGGTGATATGCGGATTACTATTCACTCTTTGGATATACTCACATGCATCTTTTTCTGAACGGATGTTTCGGTCTCCAATATTTTTTATCCATCCATCAGTATTTAAAAGTTCAACAATAAAGATGCGTCTGAGTCCAATAATGGTGTAATCTTAAGTCTTTCTGTATCTATTTTCATTCAACCTATAAATTTTTCAGTTAGAGAATTTTTGAAAATCAATCCAGAAAATTACCTAGCTCGTTTAGGATCAACAAATGCATCAATTCGATATTCTGTGATTTCCTCATTTTCAGTAGGAAATATTCAGGCTTGAAGGGATAACCTCTTCACTCTGATTATCACACTTTTCTTTGTTAATTCCGTCAAATAGTCGGATACCACTACCTAAAAAAAACAGGTTGAGGTCGCTTTTATACAAACTTACTTTTGCCCAACGATTCAGATCGCAGATCATAAAATAAAGAGCATACTACACTTCTCCATATTTACCCTCTACATTTATTTAGATGGTAAATTTAGATATTTTTTATAGTGCGCACAACGGTATTAGTAAAATATTTATTATACTTTTTGCATTTTTGTTCCAAATAGTAACAGCATAAGAATGGAGGGCGTGTTGTAGGCTCAAAATTAATAAATATCATAGCTTTGCGATATGGGGAAATTTCGTAGCATAGAAACGTTAGTAATTGATAGCAATATCCTGTGCTGTAATTTTGTAAATACGGTAAGCTCTTGGAAATCAGAAAATCATTATGATTATTTGGCCAACTATAATGATTTTATTGAATGGTGTTCAAAACTGGGAATTGTTAACTCCCAATGTATCCACACGTTGCGGCAATTAGAAGGTGCATACGCTGCTGAAGCCTCGGCTGCGCTCAACCGCATTAAGGAAATCCGGCGGATTTTACACGGGTTTATTTCTGCAGTTGCCCAACAGGACGAGGGAAAGAAACTGATATTTTTGCCCGAAGCCAATCTTTTGGTGGCCGATGCACTTTCGAGACACCACTTGCAATATGATGGAAATAAATTTTCTATGGAACAGAGGGAGACTTCCATAGACTTTTTGTTTCCCGTATGGAAAGTCCTGTATTCGTTGGTGAATCTCGTCACCAATCACGATTTGCATCGGATAAAAGAATGTCCGGCATGCGGATGGGTTTTTCTGGATGAAACGAGAAATGGAAGCCGTAAATGGTGCAATCCGAAACATTGCGGAACATCAGACAAGATGAAACGATATAATAAAAGAAAAAGCAACCAATCTAAGAATACAGGGGGCGAAGAGGGATAGTTCTTACCAGCTATTTCATTTTTAACGGTAAAGGCTAAGGTCATGAAAATGAATATAAGTGATAAAAATAATCTTTAGCTACTTCAATTTCATTCTTTTCTTTTTAAGACGGTGTGGATGCATATAAATCCCCCGTGTAAGCAAAAAAACACGTCCCGGTTTCCAAAACTATTCCTTATCTTTCAGCATGATTTCTGAAGAACTCTTACGAAAACACGGTGCCCTGGTACATCACTATGAGCCACAGGATTTCATATATGAAGAAAATCAGGAGGTAGAATACTATTTTCAAATTATTTCCGGTAAAGTGAAACTGAATAACTTCGAGGTCGAGGGCAAAGAGTTTATTCAGCATATTTTAGAAGAAGGGCAGTGTTTTGGAGAAGCCCTGTTGTTTCTAAACAGAAAATATCCGTCCAATGCTATCGCCCTCTGCGACTGCGAAATTCTGGAACTTCCGAAAGCAAAATTCTTCTCTTTACTGGAAGAGCATCCGCAATATTCTCTTGAAATAAACCGCAATCTCGCACAACGGCTTTATTATAAAATGCTGATGTCACAGAACATCTTCTCAAAAGATCCCCATGTTCGTCTTACGGTACTCATGGATTATTTTAAACAAATACATAGTACAAGTTTATCAGATCCGTATTGTATTCCTTTAACGCGGCAACAAATGGCCAACCTTACTGGCCTAAGGGTCGAAACCGTCATCCGGACGGTTAAACTGATGGAAAAAAAAGGAGAACTTCAGATCAAAGATCATAAAATCTACTATTGAGGCCAGACGCTTTATGATTGAGGTCATAAGGACCCATTTTTAATCACGATAATTTTAGGGTTTGGAATGAGACTGATCTCTCCTCAAAGTACATCATGGATAAACTTTTCAATGAGCCCGGACTGCAGCTCACCATCATACTTCTTGCTATACCGATTATTTTCGCCATCATTCTTATGCTGATTCGGGTCAACCGGATGATTAAAGATGTGATGAGAAAAATCGAATTAAAATCAGTGAATGAAAAAATTGCCGGAATGCTGCCTGAGGAAATTTCCGCACTGGAGACCCGCCGGCAGGAACTGGAGTTTCAACTTTCAGGGAACGAACTTTCTCCCGAAACCCGCGTAAAAGACCCGAAAGGGATTATTGCTAAAACAGCGGATGTTACCGATATCCGGTTTCTCCATACCAAGAGGAAATCAGCAGGTGGAAAAATAGAAATTCCAACGGAAGAAAAGCAACTCATTCTCTGGTATCTGGCCTGTGCCATCTTCTGGCTTTTTGTAGGAACTTCCGTGGGTTTTTACCTTGGGATAAAATTCGTTGCTCCGGATGCCGATCACATCAGCTGGCTCAGCTTCGGCAGACTCAGGCCGGTGCATACCAATATGGTGTTCTGGGGTTGGTCTTCGATGGCGATGGTGGGTTTTTCCTATTATGTTGTTCCTCGGGTAGGAAACACCCGTATTTTCAGTGTCAGAACAGGATACACCACCTTAGCACTGATGAACGCTGCAGTATTAATTGGCAGTATCTTCCTGATGTCGGGAATTAACAACAGTGGCGGAGAATACCGCGAATACATCTGGCCGGTCATGTCCCTTTTTGCTGTAGGCATTATTATCACCGTTTACAATCTTTTGAAAACCATAGCTGCCCGGAAAACAGAAGAAATTTATGTGTCCAATTGGTACATCGTAGCAGCCATGATGTTTGTAATTACCATTCTCGTGGTAGCCTACATTCCTTTCTGGCAACAGGGGCTGGGAGAGACGATTGTCCAAGGGTATTTCATGCACCAGGGTGTTGGCATGTGGTTCATGTTTCTGAACCTCGGATTGATGTATTATTTTCTCCCTCAGGAACTCAATAGTCCCGTATATTCTTACAGCCTGAGCATTTTGGCATTCTGGACCCAGATTCTTTTCTATACCCTTATCGGAACGCATCATTTTATCTTCAGTGCCATTCCCTGGTGGATGCAGACGGTCGCCATCGTAGCAAGTGTGGGAATGGTTATTCCCGTAGCGGCCGGAAGTGTGAATTTCATGATGACCATTCGCGGATCATGGCACCGCCTGAAGCTCAGTTATGTGCTTCCGTTTTATGTAGTGTCTATTATTTTTTATTTCACCGGATCCATGCAGGGAACAGTGGAAGCCTTCCGCACCACCAATCTGTTGTGGCACTTCACCGATTTTACGGTGGCACATTCGCATTTAACCATGTATGGCATCATCACTTTTATGCTGTTTTCATTTACCTATACCCTGATTCCGAGGCTCACTTCCTTACAACCGCCAAGTTTGACGGTAGGGCTGCACTTCTGGATGGCTTTAATCGGAGTGCTGCTCTATACCATTTCCCTGATGATTGGAAGCACCGAAAAAGGAATGCTCTGGATGGCGAAAAAACCATTTATTGAAAGCGTGGTTCTCATGGTTCCGTATTGGTTGTGGAGGGCCATTGGCGGTACCATGATGTGGATCTCCCATATCATTTTCGCCTACAATTTTTACCGCATGATAAAACCCCGGAAAGAAATCTTAGTGCCTCAGACGCCGGCTGAAATTCTGCAGAGCATCAAATTAAAACCTTCAGATAAATAATGAATTTTTACAACAACCATACAAAACTTTTCTCCTCGGCACTGGCCTTTTTTCTGGTGCTCACCCTGATTATATGTATTTTGCCTGCGTTGAATAATGAGAAGATAAACAAGCCGCTGCCCGGAAGCAAGGCACTCACGGAAAGTGAATATAACGGAAGGGCAGTGTACATCCGCGAAGGCTGCGTGGCTTGCCATACCCAGCAGGTGCGCAATGTGGATATGGATCAGGTTTTCGGAAACCGCCCAAGCCTAGCCGTGGATTACGCACGGAACAAAAGACTGAACCTTTGGCAGAATACCGCCACCCTCATGGGAACGGAAAGAACCGGCCCCGACCTCATCAGCATCGGAACACGGCAGCCAAGTAAAGAATGGCAGTATACCCATTTGTACAACCCGAGGGCCGTAGTCCCGGAATCTATCATGCCCTCCTATAAATGGCTTTTTATCGTGAAAGACCAGCTGGGTCCGGGCGATGTGGAGGTGAATATTCCTGAGCAGTTCAGATCCGGGATAAAAGGCAAAATTGTCCCCTCAAAAGATGCGGAAGATCTGGTGGCCTATTTGTTGAGCCTTCAGCAGGCGGAACTTCCGAAAAGTATTGTGCCGAGGGAGTTTCTGTATAAAGCAAAAGAAAAACCAGCTGCAGCCGGTGGTGGAGGAAGCAACTTGCCGGACGGCGGTGCACTGTACACCGCCAACTGTGCCAGCTGTCATCAGGCAAGTGGGGAAGGACTTGCCGGTGCTTTTCCGCCACTAAAAGGAAGCCCAATAGTCGTAGGAGAGGATCTGGAACTGTTTGTAACGATCATTATGAAAGGTTACGATCCGCGGCCTGAATATGCCGCCATGCCGGCCGTCGGAACCAATGCATCACTGACGCCTGAACAGGTCGCAGCACTCATCAACCACGAAAGAAGCAGTTGGGGAAACGGCGCAGAGCCCGTGACAGCTGAACAAGTAAAAGCCATTATGGATAAAATTAAATAAAATGAAAAAAATATTGTGGACTTTATTGTTTTTCCTCGGCGGATCTGTCTGGTACGCAGCTTGTGAAGCGTGCAAACTGCAGCAACCCAAGATAACGCAGGAACTGACCCACGGAACCGGCCCGAATTCCAGGTGGGACTGGCTGATCGTTGCCCTCATTGCTGCCATTACCCTCTATACGCTTTTTTATGCACTGAAATACCTGATCAGGCCGGGTGAGAAAAACAAAGAGCATATTAAAAATGAAGTACTGGAATTTTAAAAATTAAAAAAGATGCCGGAAAACAACGCCATGGTGTATCTGTATATAGACGACGGGACTCACCCGGTAGCGGCGCTGAATACCCCTGTGGTCTTCAACCTCGATACCACGAAACTAACCGACGGAGTACACACCCTGAAAATCGTCAGCCAGTTCGATCAGAAAGAAGGCCTGAAAATCATTCCATTCACGGTGCGAAACGGGCCCATTATCCATATCGAAGGCCTTAGCGAGAACGAAACCGTGAGCGGCACTTTGCCTTTGATGCTGAATGCGTACGATACCGGAAGAAAACAGAGTTTCATCATCAAAGGAAGTGAAAACCCGAGAACCATTCCCGTCTGGGTGTGGCTCATTGCGCTCGTTTTCGTGGCGTGGGCCGCTTTCTATCTCGTGACTAATTTTAGCCTTTAGTGATGGTGGTTTAAAATGACTTCTCTGGAGTTTACAGATGAGGTTTCTGGATAGTCATCATAGGGCTTAGTTGAACTTATGGCCGTGTTGTCCAGTCAAAATCATCTGAGACCAAATTATTCTGCCGATACTATTTCTTTTCCAACTTACTTCGGATATATTCAGTAAGTTCATCTTTATTTTTCACTTTGTTATAAAGCTTTCGGGCAAGCTTCAGCATTTTTTCATCATTATTCATGGTTCCTACTTCATATAAACTTAGTGCATAGTTTCCGTTATAATGGTCAGTTTTAGTAAACTTATTTTTCACTTTTTCATAATATAGTAATGATTCCGCGTGTTGGCCATTTAAGGTTAGGAGAATGGCTTTCAATAATTGCGTGTCGGCATTGGGTTCCTTATACTTTTCTTCTGCTATATGAATGTTTTCCAGACCATAATCTACGTCTCCAATAATGGTTGAAGTTAAAGCGACACCATAGAACCCTTCCGGACTACTTGGAAAGTATTTTTTTATTTCCTCATATTTTCTACGTGCGACCTTATCCGCACCCACGAGCATACTTATGGACGCTAAATTCTGTTTATATTCTAAAGATTTATTCTGAGCCAAGCTGTCTGCCATATAATACATTACTACCGCTTCTTTGTTCATATTGCTTTTTCTGAAAACGTATCCGGCCCAGTAATAAGCATCACAGAATGCAGAATCTATTGTAATCATTTCTGTCATAATTTCTGCAGCTGAACCGAGATAAAGATTTTTTTGAATCAATTCAATTCCAAGCGGGAAAATGTCTCTTGCTCTTTGGGTATCCGGAAAAGGACAGGTAGTGCTTTTAAAATCGAAGTTTTTTGTAAGTTCGGATTGAGCATTTAAATGCGTTAGTAAGCCCAATAAAAGAAAAAATAAAACTTTTATTTTCATAGAGGTAGGTTTATCATTCAGTAGAGTGGTTCAGAGCCTGCAAGGTAAAGGTTGAAAAGCATCTGATCAAATATACTTAAAACCTTCATTGAGAGAAAAAAAATATTAAAATCCTTTAGAAATCCATTAGGCCCTTGAAAAGGAATCCACTATCAAAAAGCGGTTTGATGGTTGGTTCCAAAATCTTTTAGTGTCATGACTTTTACAATATTTTTATTCCTTCTTATAGCAATACTGTTTCGCAAGCTTTATAACACACAATACAAATAGATGAATTTCATCATAAAAATAAGGTACCTTACATACAGTAAACTACCCAGGATATTTATACATACAAATACTTCTGATAATCAATAAAAGTATTTCTTATCGTTTTCACGTCACCGA
>JAANMV010000692.1_pt1 | contig 41061 bp, 54 predicted proteins | sample 7279661 | NCBI WGS metagenome assembly JAANMV01 (sample SAMN14094540, study PRJNA606508) | bioreactor metagenome | isolation source: A lab-scale SPAN reactor treating ammonium-rich wastewater day 121 | place: Ireland: Galway | collected 2017-05-16
GCCTAAACTGTGATGGAGTCGGTATCTAGCCATACCGACTCCATTTTTATGCGTTGTAGCCATCACCCAGGGCCGCTGTCCCAACCCCTAAACGGCGTGATAGATACGGCCCGGACAAAGACGGATGCACAACCGTCCATCGTGATTGGATTTGCCGATGCTAATGATCACAAACAATCGAAGTATTGGCGAAGTATGAAGAAGAAAATTTATGCACAGTATTCGTATAAATAATTTTCGTACTGCTTGCATGCAAGTTCAAAATCTGTCCTTTGGAAGGGACGGATTTTGAACTTGGGGCTTTACTAGCGATATGTTGCAGCTCTAGAAACATTTAAATTGTCCTCTGGAAAGGACAATATCAATAAATAGATGCAACTGAGAGGTTTTGTTTATTCGCTGCTAGTTTGATTCAATGTCGAAACCGGATTCAGTCGACTTGTTTTAATGATGCATGCGCTGTCAAAATCTCCCTTGATCGAAGGAGGTGATAAATGAGCCTGGAGGTTAGATGATTAAGTTGTAGGGGCGCCCGACATTCAGTCTCAGCTGCCACGGAACCCTTAAGCGTTGACCTACTCCATTTCTCTTGAGCGAGAAATTGAGAGGCGTGCTATTGAATAAATAGCGAGGAGTCTCATGCCCGGAAACGAAGCTCGACAAACAGTTGATGCGTCATCCGATGATCGTCCGCTTGTTTACACGCCGAAGGATATTGGACGCTTGTTAGGCCTGTCAAAAAATAGTGTCACTGCCTTACTGCGGAGCAAGCAACTACGCTCTATCCGCTACGGACGAAAGTGGTTGATCCCCCGCAGCGCTCTGGACGAATTCTTGCAGTGATCTTGATCCACCCGCAAACCCCGTTTGGGGCTTGTGATAGTGGAGAAAGCACGTCCAGCACGGCGAAGAGTGGAATGCCTTGGGGGTTGAGGGTCTGTGGATGGTGTGCTCTCCCCGGCTCTACTTGGCTGATCGGTCAGCGCACGGCCCCATTTCCGGGACACCGATTTGCTGAGAGTGCCGGACCATCGGCTAAAAGCCTTTTCTCACACCCAGAATCCGAAAAGTCCGCTCACAGACGCCCTGCAGCTGCCTTCAGTCAGGCCCTAAGCGGGGTCTGCGAGAGCAGGTGATGGCACGTACCTTGGCGGTCACCCTAAGGCATCCCCTCCAAGACAGGCTGCTCAGGAAGAGCCAAGGGACACGTCTTTGGGCAGGCGCACCGTGATGGACGGAGCTTAAAAACGTCACCAGCCAGCAGAGACAGCGCAGGGGTCGGTCACGCCCCGCCAGCGATGAGGAGGAAAATGGTGATACGGCGTGAAGTGATCAGCCTAGCACTTGAGATGCAGGCATCTGGATGCAGCCTTATTCCCGTCAAGGACAACAAAAAGCCTTGGTTGAAGGAGTGGAAGCCCTACCAGACCAGAGCAGCTGGCCCTGACCAAATAATGGCTTGGAGCCGCCACCCTCTCACCGCTGGTTTCGCACTCGTGTGCGGGGAAGTGAGCGGACGTGCGGAAGTCGTGGACTTCGATCTACCTTACATCTTCCCCCACTTCCAGCAGGCCATGCCGAGCTGGGCGCAAGCCATTACCTTCCCCACTCAGCAGACTGGAGGTGGGGGCTACCAAATGCTCTACCGGCGTTCAGCAGGGGCAATGCCCGGGAATCAGAAGCTTGCCTGGGTGCGACCTGTAAACCAGATCAAGGCATCAAGTGAAAGGGTCGGGCTGAGAATTGGTATTGAAACGCGCGGGGAAGGTGGCTACGCAATCATTCCGTTCAGCCAACATCCGAGTGGAAACTGGTATCAACCGCATACAGGATCCTGGGCCGACATTCCCTCTGTCACATGCGAACAGGCGGAAGAGTTGCTGGCGCTCGCGCGTTCTTTCAACCAGCAACTCCAGCCTGTGCTTCGCTCTGTGTCCGAGAACCCTCAGAGGGCGCACGCTGAGGATAAGCAGACGCAACGCGCCCACGCAGTAACGAGGTATGTCCAGAAAGCCGTTCAGAAAGAGTTGGACTCATTGACCATGGCTGAGGAAGGCGGCCGGAACGACCAGCTGAACAGAGCGGCATTCGCCCTGGGTCAACTGGTCAGTGCAGAAGCTCTGAATGAATCCGACGCTGTGAATGCGTTGGAAAACACGGCGCGGGAAATTGGCCTGGATCCAGACGAGATCTCCCCCACGATCCGTAGCGGAATGGACGCTGGGAAGCGAGAGCCTCGAGACCTACGAGAAGTGGGCAGGAATGCTCGTGAACCTGTGCCTGGACAGGTCACCCAGGATGAGGAGGGCGGCCGCGATAAGCGCCCCCCGGCCGGGACGAGGGCGGTGGAGTACGTCCTAGAAGACGGCGCGGAACTTTGGCACGATCAGGCGGGGACGACGTACTTGACGGCCACGGTCCAGGGTCACCGGGAGCATTACCGCCTGTCTGCGCGTACTGCGCGGGATTACCTGCAGGTCCTCTTCTACCACCGTGAAAAGCGGGCCCTGAACGGACAGGCGCAGGGCGAGGCGGTTGGGTTGCTCCAGGGCCTCGCTGGCCGGGAAGGGAAAGAGCACCGGGCGGCGGTGCGGCTCGCCCACCTGAACGGGTTGACCTACCTGGACCTCGGCACCCCCTCCTGGGACGTGGTGGAAGTCGGCCCCGGCGCCTGGAAGGTGATCCGCCCCCAGGACTGCCCGGTGCGGTTCATCCGGCCCGCGGGTCTGCGCTCCCTGCCCACCCCAGTGGGCGGCGGCACCATCGGGGAGTTGGGGGAGTTCCTGAATACCGATCGGCGTGGGCTGATCATGTGTACCGCGTGGCTGCTGGGTGCGGCGTCCGGCATCAGTCCTTACCCCATCCTCACGCTGAACGGCGAGCAGGGAACCGGCAAGAGCACGGCCGCCTCTGTACTGCGCAACCTGCTGGACCCGCATGAGGCGGACAGGCGCCGCACGCCAAAAGAAGAGCGGGACCTGTTCATCGCCGCACAAACGTCGCATGTCCTGAGCTACGACAACCTGTCCAGCATTCCCGTCTGGTTGAGCGACCTGCTGTGCATGCTTTCGACGGGCGGAACGTATGCGACCCGCACGCTCTACAGCGACGGGGAGGAAACCCTGCTGAAAGCGGTGCGACCGGTGATCGTGAATGGGATTCCTGACCTGCTGGCCCGGCCTGACCTGGCAGAGCGGGCACTGACCGTAACGCTCAATCGGATCTCCCCTGAGAAGCGCACCCCTGAACGGATCTTCTGGGCGCGGTATGAGCGGGCGCAGCCCCGGCTGTTGGGGGCGTTGCTCACGGCCCTCGCGCAGGGGCTGCGGCAGCTGGAAGGCACAGAACTGAAGCATGCCCCCCGGCTGGCGGACTTCGCGCGGTTGATCGTGGCGGCGGAAGCAGCACTGCCCTGGGAGAGGGGGGCGTTCCTGCGCGAGTACGGGCAGATGCAAAGTGAGGCGGCCGGGACGGTCTTGGATGGTGAACCAGTCGCGGATGCGTTGCGGGCCTTGATGGACCGCGAGTCAGAGTGGATGGGCACGGTGAAGGCCCTGCTTGCCGTCCTCAATGGGCAGGAAGGCCACCCGGAAGGCCGCCGCCCGCCGCAGGGCTGGCCACGCACGCCGCGTGCCCTGGGTGGCAGCCTCCGCAGGCTCGCTCCAGCCCTGGGCAAGGTGGGCTACCTGATTACAGCAGAGGGTCGTTCGCGTGAGGGCGAACGGTACCGGCTCTATAAAGTCACGGATTCAACCTGCACCACCTTCACACCCCCCCTTGAACCGCCCCAGCACGAGCAAAACGTGAGTGAAGATCGTCTGGGACCTCGGCTGGTAAGCGCAGGCGATGTGCACATTGAGGAGCAGGCCGTGCACATTGGCTCCGTGGACGTTCTCCCGGGCATCACTGCAGGGGACGGTGTGGGTGATCGTGATGTAGGGAATGAACGTCTATTCCGGCCTGTGAGAGAGGATCTGACCTTGAATGATGCGGACAGTGGGGAGGTGCTGGGCGCGTGGTAGTGCAGGATCTCATCCGTGAGCTGGAAGAGCGGGGCGTGCGGTTGTCCGTAGAGGAAGGGCGGCTGATCGCGCGCGGCCGGTTTGGTGGCGTCACGCCAGAGCTCTCCAGTCGCATTCAGGCCCACCGGGATGATCTGTTGCGGGAACTCACCGTTTCCTTGAATGGGACGTTGTCTCCCTTGCCTGAGCCACTGGTGCGATTGGTCCAGGCTGCCATCGGGAACCATCTGAGTCGACCTGGGATTGTGCTGGGCGGCCTGGTGGGGAACGTTGGTGAGTTCGTCCTTGCGTGCGCTGCCCAGTATGGATGTGCTATTGAGTCCGACCGACAGCTGGAGCGGTTGTGGGCTCTCAGGGAATTATGGATCACCTCCTCTGGTAACTGATTTTGTTACATTGGATGCAATGAATGCGGAGATACTCGAGCAGGTGAGGGCTGAGTTGAAACGCCGGGGCCTGACGCATGCCCAGCTTGCTGAGGAACTGGGCATGCCGCGGTCTCAGCTGACTCGCATGCTCACAGGCCAAAGCGGTCACATTCCAGCAGGCTGGCAGAAGCTCCTCGATGCCCTCGATCTGAAAATCACACTCGCTTCCAGCAATCCACAGGAGGACTGACCATGCCCAAACGTGCCAATGGGGAAGGCACCATCAGCAAACGCTTGAAAAACGGGAAGACAGTTGGCTGGCGCGGTGCAGTCAGTGTTGGTTATGACGCCGACGGCAAACCGATCCGCAAGACCGTGAGCGGGAAGAGCCAGGAGGACGTCCGCGAGAAGATGGCAGCTATAAAGGCCGCGCAGCATAACGGCATGCTGGCCGATGCCGGCGGTTTGACCCTCAAGGACTACTTTGAGCGCTGGGCGGAAGCCAAGGAGCGAAATGGCGTCAAACCCAACACGCTGCGCTCGTACCGCGACACTGCGCGGTTGTACCTCACCCCCGCGCTCGGTCGGAAGAAACTGGAAAAACTCACCACCTTGGACGTGGAAGGCCTGCTCACCACCCTGCAGAAACAGGGGAAGTCTGCGCAGGTCATGAGTTACTCGCTGCGCGTCCTGAAGATGGCACTGAGGCAGGCGGTGCGCTGGCAGATGGTGCCCCGAAACGTCGCAGAGGCCATCACGGCCCCCAAGGTGACGCGGCCGGAGCTCCACGTGTGGACGCCCGAACAGGTCGCGGCCTTTCTCGATACGTCCCAGGCCCACCGCCTGCACGCCTTGTTCTACCTGGCCTTGATGACAGGCATGCGGCGCGGCGAACTGCTCGGTCTGCAGTGGGAAGACATTAACTGGGAACAGTCCCGGCTCAAGGTGCGGAACAACCTGGTGGAGGTGCGCTCGGAAGGCAAACCGGGGAAGATCCATGCAGGGAAACCCACCGTGTCATCGGTGGAACTGGTATTGCAGACGCCAAAGACGGCCGGTTCGCGCCGCACCATCGTGCTGTCACCCGGAACCCTCAGCAAGCTGCGCGAGCATCACGTCCGGCAAAACGCGGAGCGGCTCGAAGCAGCCGAAGCCTGGCAGGGCCCTCGAACCGGAGGGTACGTGTTCGGTACGGAGATCGGCACCGCTACCGACCCGCGCAACCTCTACCGATGGTTTAACGAGCTGCGTGAGGCGGCGAAAGTGCCGCAGATCCGGTTCCATGACCTGCGGCACACCGCGGCGTCTCTGATGATTCGCCGGGGTATTCCGGTGAAGACTGTCAGCGAACGGCTCGGCCATGCGGATGCGGGTTTCACGCTCCGGAGCTACACACACCTGTACGACGAGCAGCGGGAAGAAGCTGCCTTTGACATCAGCGACTTCTTTCCAAAGACGGTGTCGGCCGCTCTCAACTGAGCTGGTTGTGTCACGGTTGTGTCACTGGGGCTCAAGAGCGACCGCAAAACGTTCATACCCAAACAAAGAACCCCGTCTAGGACGGGGATTTCCTGGTGGGTCGCCCGGGACTCGAACCCGGAACCCGCTGATTAAAAGTCAGCTGCTCTACCAATTGAGCTAACAACCCTGAACTGCCGCGCCCGCGGGGGGCGTTTTTGCAGCGGGTGTGAGTATACGGAGGGCTGCCGGGCGTGTCAATCGGGCGGGGTGAATGGGGCCTTAGCGTTTGAGGTTCTGGGGGCCCATGGGCGCGCGGGGCGGTTTCATGCCGCGCATGCCCTTGCCGCCGGGGCCGCTGAACCGCTGGAGCATTTTCATCATTTCCTTCATCTGCTCGTGCATTTTCAGGAGTTTGTTGATGTCCTGCACGGTGTGGCCGCTGCCGGCCGCGATGCGCTTGCGGCGGCGCCCGTCGATGATCTTGGGGTTGCGGCGTTCCTTGGCGGTCATGCTGCTGATCATCGCGTCGATGCGTTGCAGCTGCTTCTCGTCGATGTTGAAGCCTTCGGGCAGGGCGCGGCTCATGCCGGGAATGAGTTTCATCAGGTCGCCCAGGGGGCCCATCTTGCGAATCTGGCGCAGCTGCGTGAGCAGGTCTTCCAGGTCGAATTCGCCGGGTTTCTTAACGTCCATGGCCTTGAGGTCGGCCTGCTGGGCGCGTTCGATGAGGCCCAGCACGTCGCCCATGCCGAGGATGCGGCCGGCGACGCGGTCGGGGTGGAACTGGTCGAGGCCCTGGAGCTTCTCGCTGGTGCCCGCGAAGTAGATGGGTTTGCCGGTCACGCTGCGGGCGCTGAGGGCCGCGCCGCCGCGGGCGTCGCCGTCCATCTTGGTGATGATCAGGCCCGACAGGTGCACGCGCTGGTCGAAGGTCTGCGCGACGTTCAGGGCTTCCTGGCCGGTCATGGCGTCCACGACGAGCAGCGTCTCGGTGGGCTTCAGTTCGCCCTGCAGCGCGGCGAGCTGGTCCATGAGCGCCTCGTCGATCTGGAGGCGGCCGGCGGTGTCCACGATCACGAGGTCGCGGTAGTCGGTCTTGAGGTGCTCGTCGAGGCGGCGCCGGGTTTCCTGCGGGGTCTCGCCGTCCTGCACTTTCAGGACGGGCACGCCGACCTGGTTGGCGAGGACCTCGAGCTGGTCGCGCGCGGCGGGGCGCTGGGTGTCGGCGGCGACGAGCAGCACGCGCCGGCCCTTGGCCTTGTAGTGCGCGGCGAGCTTGCCGGTGCTGGTGGTTTTCCCGGCGCCCTGCAGGCCTACCATGAACCAGACGTTGCCGTCGGTCCTGAGTTCCGGCTGGTGGGTTTTGCCGCCGAGCGTTTCGATCAGTTCGTCGTGGACGAGTTTCACGACGGTCTGGCCGGCGTTCAGGGAGCCCATGACCTCCTGCCCGACGGCTTTCTCGCTGACGCGGGCGACGAAGTCCTTCGCCACGCCGAAGTTCACGTCGGCTTCCAGCAGGGCCATGCGGATCTCGCGCATGGCGGCCTTGACCTGCGGTTCGGTCAGCTGGCGTTCCCGGCCGACCCGGTCCAGAATGTCCTGCAACTTGCTGCCCAGCGCCTCAAACATTCTGCGAGGCTACCACGCAGGCCCGAGGCGAACTGTCGCGCACACCGGCCGGCGCGGGCGTTTCCGGTCAGCGCCGGCTCAGCTGGGTTCCTGGTCGGGGGCGCTGCGGGCCTGCTCGTGGTACTCGGCGTTCGGGGTGAAGCCCAGGGCGCTGCTCACGCGGTTGGTCATGTTGAACATGCCGATCACCTGCACCGCTTCCAGGATCTCGGCGTCGGTCAGGCCCTGCGCGCGCAGGGGCGCGAGGTCATCTTCCTGCATCTGGGCGGGAGTGAGGGTGAGTTTCTCCGCGAAGGCGCACAGGGCGGCCTGCCGCTCGCTCAGGCGGGCGTGGCGCCAGTTCACGGCGACCGTGTCGGCGGTCACGGGGTCCAGCGTGTGGTGGCGCAGGGCCGCGCCGTGCGAGACGGCGCAGTACACGCAGCGGTTCAGGCCGCTGACGACCACCGCGAGCAGTTCCCGCTCGGCGTTGCTGAGGTGGCCTTCCTTGTTCACCAGCAGGTTGAAGTAGGTCCACCAGGCCAGGAACTGCTCGCCGTTCAGGGCCTGCGCGCGGAACACGTTCGGCACGAAGCCCATGTTCGCCTCGGCCTTCGCCCAGAGCTTGCGCACGCCCTCGTGGGCACCGTCTTCGTCGGGCACGCTCAGCCAGGAGATGCGGTTGGTGGTCGTCATGTCACGCGGTATAGAGCGCGCAGGGCCCGGTTTTCTGAACCGGGTTCAAGAAGTGGGGTACAGTCCCGGGCATGACCGGCCTGACCCTCCACGTCCGGACGCTGCACGCCAACGTGTACCTGCTGCACAGCCCCGCCGGGCGGCTGCTCGTGGATGCCGGCAGCCCCCTGCACGCCCCTGCGTTCGCGCGGCTGCTGCACGCCTTCCGGCCGGACGCGCTGCTGGTCACGCACGCGCACCTCGACCACCTCGGCGGGGCCTTCCTCGCCGCCCGGCTGGGCCTGCCGGTCCTGGCGCACCCGCTGGAGGTCCCGCGCCTCACCGGCCGGGAAGCGGACCTGTCCTACCCGGCCGGGCGGCCCGGGGTGGCCCGGGCGCTGTTCGGCGCGGCGCCCAAGGTGCCGGCCGGGATGGTGAGCGCCGTGCAGGAGGGCGACCGCGTGCTCGGCTGGGAGATGCTGCACCTGCCCGGCCACACCGCCGGCCAGATCGGCCTGTGGCGGGACGGCCACCTGATTGCCGGGGACGCCGTGCTGGCCGGCCCGGACGGCGCGCACCTGCCCAAGCCGAAGTACAACGCCGACCACGCTCAGGCGCTCGCCACCCTGAAGCGCGTGGCCGGCCTGGACGCGCGGGTGGTGTGGCCGGGGCACGGCGGTCCGCTCACCCCCGCGCAGGTGCGGGCCCGGGCGGTCCGCGACGACCCCCGCCCGCCTTCATGAAGGGACGCGGCCCCCGCGCTCCTGACGGACGGATCACAACCCACTAAGATACTCCTGCCATGCCGGACGCCCGCAGCAGCAGCGCCCATATCACGGGGAGGTTCCTCCGGATGCTCAGCATCACCCTGGAGGAACTGGACGCCGTGCGCGACGCCAATGCCCGCGCCGAGTTCGCCGGCCTGGGCGACCGCGCCCGGACCCTGGAAGCCGAGACGAACGCCCTGGAACTGGAGATCGAGGATGCCTGCCTGCAGGCCTTCGCCAGCGGCCTGGAACCCGGCGAGCTGGAATTTCATCTCCTGGTGTTCCGCAGCCTCACGAACCTGGAACGCGTCGGGGATTACGCCTTCAAGGTCGCGCAGGACCTCGAATCCCTCGCGCCGCGCGCCCGCAGCGCCACCCTGCAGGACGTGCTGCCGCTGGTCACGCTGCTCAAGGAGATGGTGGAAACCCTGGCCTTCGCGTTCGCCGAGCGGGACGTGAAGGCTGCCCGCGAGGTCATGAAACTGGACTTCGAGCAGGTGGACGCCCTGTATGAACAGATGCAGCGCGCCAGCCTGACCCGCCTGATGGAACGCCCGGAGGACAACGAGGTGGCCCTCACCGCCGGCCGCATGGCCCGCAATCTCGAACGCCTGGGCGACCACCTCGTGAACATCGCCGAGCGCCTGGAGCGCCTCGTGATGGGGCACGGCCACACGCACCGCCTGCTGAACTCCCACTGAGCCGCCGGTCCGGGTAGGCCAATTGACCTACCCGGCAGCGCGGGCGGCGCTCAGCCGCGGGATTGCACCGGGACTTACACTCGGGGGCATGACCACACTGGAGATGCCGCGCTGGCGGACGGACGACCTGTACGCCGGCCTGGACGACACGAACTTCACGGCCGACCTGAGCGCCATCCAGACCGGCGTGACCGAACTGGAAACGCTGTTTGACGACCTGAACATCCGCCAGGGCGCCCCCGTGACGCCCGGAACGCTGGACCGCGTGCTGGACGCCATGAACGCCCTGACCGCCCGGCGCCTGCCGCTGGGCTCGTACATCAACGCCTTCACCAGCGTGGACAGCCGCAACGCCCTGGCGCAGCAGAAGATGGGCGAACTGGTCACCGCGACGCTGCCTGTCGGCCCGCTGCGCTCCCGCCTGACCGCCTGGCTGGGCGGCCTCACCGACGACGCCCTGAGCGCCCTGCTGGCCGACTCCCAGACCGCGCGGGACCACGAGCACTTCATCCGCAAGAGCGTGAAGTACGCCCGCCACCAGATGACCCCGCCCGAGGAGGACCTCGCCGCGCGTCTGCACCCCAGCGCCGGCGGCGGCTGGACGAAACTGCACGGCAACTACACCAGCCAGCTCACCGGCGAGTACCGCGGTCAGCCCCTGCCGGTCACCACCCTGCGCGGCATGCAGAGCGACCCGGATGAAACGGTGCGCAAGGACGCCTTCGACGCCGAGATCGCCGCCTGGAAGACTGCCGAGATGGTCTGCGCCGCCTGCATGAACGGCGTGAAGGGCGAACAGGGCACCCTGGCGGCCCGCCGCGGCTTCGCGGACGCCGTGGAACCCAGCCTGCTGATGAACGGCATCGACCGCCAGACGCTGGACGCCATGCAGGCCGCCGTCGTGCGCAGCCTCCCGGACTTCCACCGCTACTACCGCGCCAAGGCCAAAGCGCTGGGCAAAGCGAAACTGGACTGGTGGGACATCACCGCCCCGGCCGGGCAGAGCGCCACCGAATGGACCTACGGTGCCGGCATGACGTTCGTGGAAGAGCAGTTCCGCACCTACAGCGCCAAACTCGGGGATTTCGCCGCCCGCGCCTTCCGCGAGGACTGGGTGGACGCCGGCCCCCGCGACGGCAAGCGCGGCGGGGCCTTCTGCATGGGCTGGGAGGGCGACGCCAGCCGCATCATGATGAACCATGCCCCCAGCCTGGACAGCGTGTCCACGCTGGCGCACGAACTCGGGCACGGGTACCACAACCTCGTGAAGGCCGCGCGCACGCCCCTGCAGAAGGAAACGCCCATGACCCTGGCGGAAACCGCCAGCATCTTCTGTGAGACGATCATCCAGAACGCCGCGCAGGCCGGCGCGCAGGGCGCCGAGAAGCTGTACGTGCTCGAAACCCAGCTGCTGGGGTCCTCGCAGGTCGTCGTGGACATCCACAGCCGCTTCCTGTTCGAGCAGGCCGTGTTCGAGAAACGCGCCCAGCGGGACCTCACCCCGCAGGAACTGTGCGACCTGATGACCTGGGCGCAGCGCGAGGCGTACGGCGACACCATCGCCACGCTGCACCCCTACATGTGGGCGGTGAAACCCCACTACTACGGCATGCAGTTCTACAACTACCCGTACACCTTCGGGCTGCTGTTCGGTCTGGGCGTGTACGCGCAGTACGTGCAGGCCCGCACGGAGGGCCGCGAGGCCGAATTCCAGGCGAAGTACGACGACCTGCTCGCCAGCACCGGCCTGGGCGACGCCCGCAGCCTCGCGCAGCGCTTCGGGATCGACCTGCACGCCCCGGACTTCTGGGAAGGCAGCCTGAACGTGATCCGCGCGCAGATCGACGAGTACGTCCGCACCGTCGGCGCGTAAGGGCCAACCGGAGCAGGCGCCGGGGAGTTGCCCCGGCGCCTGCGGTCCGTTGTGCTCAGGGCACCCGGCCCTGCACCGCCCAGGCGCGCGCCGTGAGGGAAATGCGGCCGTCCCCGGTGCGTGCCAGCCGGGTGTGCAGCCGCTCCCGGATCTGCGCCTGCACATCCGCGTCCAGCGTGGCGAGGTAAGCGGGCGCCGCGCCCTGCTTTCCCAGGAACGGCTGCCAGTAATCGTCGAAATCCCGGAACACCGTGGGAATCTCGATGGCTGTCACTGTCGTGCCCGTCAGCCCGCCGGCCTCCCACAGGGCGGCGAGGGCGTCCGGGGCGCAGATCGGAAAGCGGTCCGCCTCGTCCACCTGCGCGTCGTCCGGGCTGAGCTCCAGGGCCACGTCCCAGAAGTGCCGCATCATCTGCATGCCCCCGGCGTAATCCCACACGTACGCCGCCACCGTGCCTCCGGGCCGGGTGACGCGCACCATCTCGCGCAGCATGGCGGCGTGGTCCGGCACGAAATTCAGCACCAGGCCGCTGACCGTCACGTCATGCCGGGCGTCGGTGGGCAGCTGCGTGGCGTCCCCCACCAGAAACTGCGCCCGCGGGTCGGTCACCTGCACCCGCGCCGCCTGAACGAAGCCCTCGGCCCGGTCGATGCCCAGCACGGACGCTGGCTGCGCCCGGTCCAGGATGGTGCTCACCAGGGCGCCCGTGCCGCACCCCACGTCCAGCCACGCCGCGCCCGCCGGGGCGGCCAGCCACACCAGGAACGGCCCGGCCACCCGACGGCTCCAGCGGCCCACGTACTGCTCGTAGGCGTGGCCTGTTCCCCACAGTTCCTTCGGTGCGCTGTCGGTCATGCCGGGCCCTCCTCTGGGCGGGACGCGTCCTGCTGGGTGCCAAAGACCGGAGAGACCTCAGCGTACCAGCTGCCAGGCCAAGCAGAACTCCCCTCCCGGGCGGGGGAGGGGAGAGGCCGGCTGGGGGCGGTCAGCGGACCTTGAGGTCCCGGTCCAGCCACGTCAGGACGCGCTCCTGCCCGAACGGCCACACGCTGACCTGCGCGGCGTCCCGGACTTCCTGCACGAACTCCGGCAGCGGCCCGTGGCCTTTCGGGGCGGCGGTCCAGGTGGGGGCGTCCAGGGGCAGGCCGGCCAGTTCGGCGGCGCGCTGCACGCCGGTGTGCAGGTCCCCGAGTTCATCCACCAGCCCGAGGTCCAGGGCGTCCGCGCCGGACCAGATGCGGCCGCGGCCGATCTCGTTCACGCGCTCCTTGCTCAGGCTGCGGCCCTCGGCGACGCGGGTGGTGAAGCGGTCGTACACCTCGGCGATGCCGCGCTGCATGTGCTCGCGTTCCTCGTCGGTAAAGGCGCGGCTGGTGGTGAACTTCAGGGCGCTGGCGCGGCCCACCCCCTCGGGCCGCAGGCCGTGCCGCTCGTTGAACTTCTCCATGACCGGCTTGCCGCTGACCACGCCGATGCTGCCGGTCAGGGTGTACGGCGAGGCGACGATGTGGTCCGCGCCGGCCGCGAGGTAGTACCCGCCACTGGCGGCGTACTCGCCCATGACCACCACCACGGGCTTGTCGCTCGTTTCGATCTCGCGCCACATCAGGTCGCTGGCCAGGGCGCTGCCGCCGCCACTGTTCACGTACACCACGATGGCCTTGGTGTGCTTGTCGTCCTTGGCGCGTTTCAGGGCACCCACCACGGTGTCCGACCCGGCCATCGGGCCGCCCAGCAGCGGCAGCGGCAGCGGGTTGTGCTTGCTCTTGCCGGGCACGATGGTGCCGATCACGGGCACCACCGCGATCCGGTCCTTCTTCCCGCCGGCCTTCCCGAACTGCGCGGCGAGCAGGTCCACGACCGCCTGGAGGGGCCGGGTGCCGGGGCCGACCAGTTCGTCCTCGTACGCGACCTTGTCGAGGAGCCCGGCGTCCTTCATGGCGCGGGCGCTGGTGAAGTCCGCATCCAGCCAACCGCGCGCCACGTCCTCGCCCACGCCGCGCGCCTCGGCCAGGTCGCGCACCCAGGCGGTCTCCGCGCTGTCCAGGTACGCCTGGAGCTGCTCGCGGTTGTGGTCGTCCATGCGGTCCTCGCTGAAACGCGTGAGGGCCGCCTTGTACTCCTTAATGCGCAGGTTCTCGAACTCGATGCCGTGCTTCTTCAGGAATTCACCCATGAAGGTGGGTTCCACCGCGAAGCCGGTGAGCATCACGTCCGCGGACTCGGGCGCCACGAGTTCCTTCGCGCCGCTCGCGGCGATCAGGGCAGTCATGGTCAGCTGCGGCAGGAACGCCACCGTGCGCTTCTTCTCCGACAGGCGCCGCAGCAGCCCGCGGATGGCGTGCGCGGTCGCCGGGGACGCCGTGAACTCGCTGACGCGCACCAGCACGCCGTGCAGCCACTCGGCATTGCTAAGGGCGTCCACCCGGGCGCGCAGCGCCTCCAGGGACTCGGTGCGGCTGAGCAGCGCCTGGATGGGCTGCGTGGGCGACCGCTCCGGGTACGGCCCGGTCAGGTCCAGGACCACCCACGTCGGATGCGACACGCCGTCCGGGAGGTTCAGCTTGTTCAGGAACGGGAGGTTCAGGCTCATACCCGTAAAGTACGCGCCCCACCCCCCCAGGGTTCCGGTCCCGCTCACGGTTCCCCGGCATAAGATAAGGTGGGCCGCCCCGTCAGGAGCGGCCCACCCGGGCTTCAGCTGGGTTTAGAGGCCCTGGACGTACTTGTGCAGGTTCAGCAGGTCCGTGTCGGTCAGCTGCGAGGCCGTGAAGTGCGGCATCATCGCGCCCAGGTCTCGGCCGGGGGCCTTGCCCTCGCGCACCGCGGACGTGAACTGCTCCAGCGTCCAGGTGTTCGCTTCCTTGGTCATGGCCGGGCCCACGCCGCCCTGGCCCTCGGCGCCGTGGCAGCCGGCGCAGCTGCTCGCGAACGTCTTCCCGCCGGCGGTCTCGTCGCCCTCAAGCTCGGCGGCGCGGGCGGTCTGGTTGGGTTCCTCGCCGGTGGCTCCGGTCGCGCCGGCCACGGCACCGGCGTCGGTGCTGCTCACGGGCTCGGGGTTCCCGGCAGGCGTCTCGCCGGCCTCGCTGCCGTCCACGGTGCTGCCCGCGACCGGCGCGTCGCCTTCCTGCGCGGGTTCGGCCGTGGTGGTGCCGGACTCGTGGGATTCAGTGTTGGCGGTGGTTTCATGGCTTCCGGCCGTGTTCGCCGCGCCGTGCGTTTCCGTCTCGGCGCCGTGGTGGCTTGCCGTGCCACGGTTGTAGGCCAGCATGGAGCCCCCGATAACGAAGGCCGCCAGCAGGGTGGCCGTGACAGCGAAAGTGTTCTTCATAACTCCCCTCAGCCTACCACACGGTCAGGGCCCGCCCAGCCGCTCCAGGCCGTCACCACCGCAGGACCCCGCGCTACCCTGACAGGCATGCGCGTCGCCTCCCTCGTCTCCAGCAACACCGACATCGTCGCCGCGCTGGGCGCCACGCCGCTGCTCGTCGCCACCGATGACTACAGCGACGCCCCCGGCCTGGAGCACGTCACCCGCCTCGGCAAGGACCTGGACATCGACGTGCCTCGCCTCGCCGCCACCCGCCCGGACCTCGTGCTGGGCAGCCTCAGCGTACCCGGCATGGACCGCGTGATCGCCGAGGTGCAGGCCGCCGGGCTGCCCCTGCTGATCCTGGACCCGGTCAGCGTGCCGGACGTGCTGCGCGACCTGCGCGCCGTGGGAGAGGCGCTTAACCTGCCCGTCCAGGCCGAGGCGGCCGCCCGCACGCTGGAGCGCGACCTCGCGGCGCTGCGCGGCACGTACGCCCGCCCGCCGCGCGTGGTGGTGGAATGGTGGCCCAGACCCATCATCGCGGCCACCCGCGACTCCTGGGTGACCGACCTGCTGGCCGGCCTGGGCGCCGTGAACGCCTTCGCGGAGCGGCCCGGGCGCAGCACCCCCCTGCACCTGCACGAGGTCCGGGACGCCCGCCCGGACCTGATCGTGTGTTCCTGGTGCGGCGCGAAGAAACTCCGCCCCGAGGTGATCGAGGCCCGCGGCCTGGGTGTGCCCGTCACCTGCATCCCGGAAAGCGGCCTGGGCCGCCCCGGCCCGCGCCTGATCGAGGGCGCCCGCGCCCTGCGCGCCGCGATGGACGCCCTGACCCTCTGAAGCGCGTGCCTCAGCGGCCCAGGATGGCCCGCAGGCCCTCCAGGCAGTCGGCGCGGTAGGCCTCCAGGTCCGGGGCCGGGTCGGCCAGGAACTGCACGCTCAGGCCCTCGATCAGCGCCCGAAGCCGCCGCGCCCGCCCCACCGCGCCCGCCCCGTCCCCGGCGCCGCCCAGCGCCGCGAGTTCCAGGTCCAGGCGCAGCGTCTCCCGCAGGAAATCCCGCTGCACCGCCATGAGCTCCGGGTCGCGGGTCGCGGCCGCCAGGAAGTCCAGCGACACCGTGGAAAAGCGCCGGGTGGACTCCACCGTGTAGAACTGGTTGTCCACGAATGCCCGCAGCTTCCCGTCCGGCGTGCCCGCCTGCCGCAGCGCGCGGCGGGTGGCGGCCGTGATGGTGCGCGTGAAGCGCCGCATGACCGCCGACAGCAGCCCCGCGCGGCTCCCGAAGTGGTACACCAGCGTGCCCCGGCTCACGCCCGCGTGCGCGGCGATGTCCGCCAGGGTCACGCCGGCGTACCCGCGCTCGTAGATCGCCAGGTACGCCGCCCGCTCCAGCGCCGCGCGCCGCTGCCGGTCCTGAATGGGGTTCACGGTCCGCGCCACGCCCCCAGCATCCCGGAGGCGACGGGCAGAGTCAAACCCGCTGCCGGCCCGCGCCGCTCAGCGCCCCGCGCTCAGGAGCGCCACGACCAGCGTCACCGCCAGCGCCGCCAATCCCATGCCCAGGCTGCTGGCCGCGCCCGCCAGTTCCCCTTCCTCCCGCGCGCGGGCCGTGCCCACCCCGTGCGACACGCTGCCCATCGCCACGCCCCGCGCCAGCGGATGCCGCACGCCCAGCAGCGATAGCCACCCCGGCAGCAGCAGCGCCCCCAGCAGACCCGACAGGACCGCCAGCGTGGCCGCCAGCGCCGGCGGCGCCTGCGTGAACTGCGCGAGCTGCAACGCCACCGGACTGGTCGCCGGGGCCGTGCCCAGCGCGCGCGCCGCGTCCACGCCCACGCCCAGCACCCGCGGCAGCGCGTGGTCCACCGCCACGCCGCACAGCGTGCCGCCCAGGCCGCCCACCAGCAGCGCCCGCCACTGCCGCGCCAGCAACGCCCGCAGGCGGTACATGGGCACCGCCAGCGCCACCACCGCCGGCCCCAGCAGGAACGTCAGCGGCCGCACGTCCCGCGCGTACGCCTCGTACGGTACGCGAGTCAGCAGCAGCGCCGCCACCACCGCCAGCGTGGCGACCAGCGTGGGATTCAGCAGCGGCGACCGGACGCGCGCCTGCAGCAGCACCCCCAGCACGAACGCCACCAGCGTCAGCGCCGTCCAGGTCACCCGGGACCGCCTTCGGGGCGGACCAGCCGGGCGGCCACCACGCCCGCCACACCCGCGCCGGCCAGCAGGCCCGCCACCAGCACCAGCAGCCACGCCCCCCACGCCGCGCCCGCCGACAGGAACTGAATGACGCCCACCGTGGCCGGCACGAACAGCAGCCCCAGCACGCCCAGCAGCCCATCGGCGGCCTCCAGCAGCCAGTGCAGCCGCACCACCCGCAGCCCCAGCGCCGCCCACAACAGCGCCATGCCCACCACCGGCCCTGGCAGCGGCCACCCGGCCCACGCGACCAGCCCCTCGCCCAGGGCCGCGAAGCCCGTCAGAATCCCGGCGCCCAGCACGAACCGCGCCGGGGCCGGCAGGCGCGCCGTGACCGACCCCTCCGGGAAGCCGAGTTCCGGCGCCACGCGCGCCCCTACGCGCCCAGGCGGGAGAGCATGCCGCGCACCACCTGCTTGGCGTGCCGGGCGACCAGCGGCATGAACGTCCGGTAATCCACGTTCGCGTCGTGGTCGGCGGTGTCACTCACGCTGCGGATCACCACGAACGGCACCCCGGACTTGGCGCACACCTGCGCGACCGCCGCGCCCTCCATCTCCGCGCAGGCCGCGCCGAAGTTCTTCCACAGCCGCAGCACGCCCTCCTGCGACGCGATGAACTGGTCCCCGCTCGCCACGCGGCCCTCCACCACGCGGATGTTCTCCACCTCCTGCGCCGCCTCCATCGCCACCCGCCGCAGCTCCGGGTCGGCCGCCCAGCTCGGCGACTCGTCCGGCACGGTGCCCGGCTCGTAACCCAGCGGGGTCACGTCCACGTCGTGCTGCACGCAGTCCGTGCTCACCACGATGTCCCCGACCCGCAGTTCGGGGTGCACGCCGCCCGCCACGCCCGTGAAGATCACCCGGGACGCGCCGTTCACCAGCAGGTACGTGGCCGTCATCGCCGCGTTCACCTTCCCGATCCCGCCCTTGGTGACCAGCACCGGCACGCCGTCCAGCTGCCCGCGGTGCAGGGTCACGCCCGGGTAGGTCAGGTCCTCCCGACCCTTCAGTTCCGAAAGGAGCAGCTCGATCTCCTCGTTCATCGCGCCCATGATCGCCAGCATTCCCGCCAGTGTACGCCCCGCCCGCACGCGCCCGGGCACGTCTGAATTGACATGGCGCGTCCTCACGCGCGGCGCGTAAGCTGGGCCGCATGACCACCACGCCCGACGTCGCCGGCGACCCCCACGCCGGACTCGACCCCGCCCGGCTGCGTCACCCCGATTCCGTGAAATGGGCCCTGCACCCCGAGGGCGTGATCCCCATGTGGATCGCCGACATGGACTACCCGGTCGCCCCGGTGATCCTGGACGCCCTGCGCGCCCGCCTGGTCCGCAGCGTCGGCTACCCCGGCGACCCCCGGGAACTGCGCGCCGCCCTGAAGGACAAACTGGCCGCGCAGGGCCTCACCGACCTTCCGGACGACGGCCTGGCCTTCACGCCCAGCGTCGTGCCCGGCATCTACAGCGCCATCAACGCGCTCACCACGCCCGGCGAGGCAGTCGTCACCATGACGCCCATCTACCACCCCTTCCACCTCGCCACCACCGAACAGGGCCGGCGCAGCGTGGGCGTGCCCCTCAAGGAAGGCGAGGACGGGTACGAGATCAACTGGTTCGGGCTGGACAACGCCGCCCGCAACGCCCGGCTGCTGCTGCTGTGCCACCCCCACAACCCCACCGGCCGGGACTGGACGCCGGACGAACTCGACCGCCTGCGCGACATCGTCGTGAAACGCGACCTCTTCGTCGTCAGTGACGAACTGCACGCCGACCTGCGCTACGCGGATACGCCCTTCGAGGCCTTCGCCGCCGACCCCAAGGTCCGCGCCCGCACCGTCACCCTGACCGGCCCCGCCAAGGCCTTCAACACCGCCGGCCTGGGCATCGGCGCGATGATCAGCCACGACCCCCGTCTGCTCGCCCGCCTGAAAACCGGCCTGATGGGCCACGAAAGCGCCCTGAGCCGCACCGCCTGGCAGGCCGCCCTGGAAGGCGGCACGCCCTGGCTGCAGGACACAGTGGCCTACCTGCGCGGCAACCGCGACTTCATGACCGCGTACCTGCGCGAGCATCTGCCCTGGGTGAAGTTCTATCCCGTGCAGGCCACGTACCTGCAATGGCTGGACCTGCGCGCCCACCCCCGCGCGCACGACATCCAGACGTTCCTGCTCGACGAGGCCAAAGTCGCCGTGCACCCCGGCCCGCTGTTCGCCCCGGACGCCCAGAAGAGCCTGTACGAGGGGTTCGTGCGCGTGAACTTCGCCACCAGCCGCCCCCTGCTGGAAGAGGCCCTGACCCGCATGCGCGACACCCTGAACCGCGACCTGCCCTGAGATTCCCTGAAGTTCGCCGCCCGCCGGGAGATTCCGGCGGGCGGCGGTGCTGCTTTAGCCTTCCTGCACGACCTCCCGCAGGCGCTCGATCAGCGGCCGCAGCCGGTCCCGCCGCAATTTCATGGCCGCGCGGTTCACCACCAGGCGCGCGCTGGAGTGCAGGATCACGTCCCGCTCCTCGAGGTTGTTCGCCCGCAGCGTCCCCCCGGTCTGCACCAGGTCCACCACCGCGTCCGCCAGGCCCGTCAGGGTCGCCAGTTCGATGCTGCCGCTGAGCTTCACGATCTCCGCCGGCAGGCCCTGCGCGTTCAGGTACGCCCGCGTGATTCGCGGGTACTTCGTGCCCACCCGGTGAATGGGCCCCTGCGCGCCCACCTCCCGGATCAGGGACAGCCGGCACCCGGCAAAGCGCAGGTCCACCGGCTCGTACACCGCCCGGCCCGACTCCAGCAGCACGTCCTTGCCCACGATCCCGGCGTCCGCCACGCCCAGGTCCACGTACACCGGCACGTCCTGGTTGCGCAGCTCCAGGAGCGTCACGCCCGGGAACTCGTGCCGCAGCGCCCGCGACGCCGCCGGCACGTGCAGCGGCAACCCCGCCCGCGACAGCAGCGCGATGGCGTCCTCCATGATCCGGCCCTTCGGCAGGGCCAGCGTCAGGTGCCCCTCCGGGCGGCTCGCGGCCGGCGTCACGCCACGCCCCCCATCTCGAACACCTGCGCGCCCCGCGCCCAGCGCCGGATGCCACGCGCCACACTGAAGGCCCTCAGGGCCGCCTCGTCGTCCGTCCAGGCCAGTTCCGCCGTGAGGCCCGCCGCGCGGGCCGCCTCCGCGCCCGCCAGGTCCAGCGCCAGCACCAGCTCCGGTTCCGGCGGCAGCAGCGGCGCCACCACCTCCGTCAGGCGCTCCAGGCCCACCGCGAACCCCGCGCCGGGCAGCCCGCCCTCCAGCGCGTACCGCCCGCCGCCCAGCACCGGCTGGTTCAGGCCCGCCGCGTACGCCCGGAACGTCAGGCCCGTGTAGTACGTGTACCGCCGGCTCACGCCCAGGTCGAACAGCAACTCGTCGCCCGCCGCGCCCAGCCCGGCCAGCGCCCCCTCGTAGTGCGCAGCCACCTCCCGCAGGTGCGCCACCGCGCCCCGCGCCCGCTCCCCGCGCGCCAGGGCCGCCGCGGCGTCCAGCACCTCCGCACCGCCGTACAGGTCCGTCAGGCGGTGCAGGGTGCGCGTCACGTCCGCGCTCAGCCCGTCCCGGGCCGCCAGGGCGTCCACGTCCGCGCCACTCTTGCGGTCGATCGCGTCATGCAGCGCCTCCCGCGCCGCCCCCTGCAACCCCGCGTCCTCCAGCACCGCGTCCACGAACCCCGGGAAGCCCAGTTCCAGCACCGCCTCCACGCCTACCTCCCGCAGCGCCGCGCGCGCCAGCAGCAGCAGCTCCGCGTCCCCCGCCGCCGACTGCACGCCAATCAGCTCCACGCCCGACTGGTTGAACTCGCGCAGGCGGCCCAGCTCACTCGTCTGCGCGCGCAGCCACAACCGCCCGCTGTACTGCAACCGCAGCGGAAACGGCCCGGCCGGGAAGCGCGAGCGCACCAGCCGCCCCACCGCCGTCGTGAACTCGCTGCGCAGCGCCAGCACCTGCCCGCCCGCGTCGATCAGCTTGAACGCCCGAGCGTCCTGCGGATGTGCCGCCGACGCGAACTCCAGGGACGGCACCTCGATCCCCCGGTACCCCCACGCCGCGAACACCCGGGACAGCTGCGCACGCAGATGGTCCCGCTGCGCCCACTCCGGCGGAAGCACGTCCCGCGTTCCCTCCGGGATCGCCGACGAAAAAGCAGCAGCAACAGCACGCGACACAGGCCCACTCACGCGCCGCATTCTAGGGGCGCGCCCCGCCCCCCCGCGCCGCGCCCCTATACTGCCGGGCATGCGTTCCCTGGCGGCCCGCCCGCTGCTTGCCCTGCCGCTGCTGCTCATTCCCCTGCTGGGCAGCTGCAACCGCACCACCGACACCTTCAAGCCCCGCATCACCATCCAGAGCGGCAAAGGCGGCGTCGGCGTGAGCCAGCAGAAGGTGTTCACCGTGACCGGCTACGTCCTCGACGATACCGGCGTCACCAGCATCACCGTGGACGACCGGCCCGTCCCCATCGAACCCGGCAGCCGCAAACTCGCCCGTTTCCGCTTCACCGCCGACGTCAAAGGCGGCAAGGGCACCTACAAGATCGTCGCGCGCGACGCCGCCGGGAACAAGGACGTCATGAACCTTCCCGTCACCATCGACACCGCGCCCCCCATCATCAACGTCACCCGCTTCGAACGCACCGGGAACGTCGTGCGCGTCTCCGGCACCGCCAAAGACAACGACAGCGTCCAGGAAATTACCGTGGATGGCAACCGCCTGAACATCACCCCCGGCCCGATCGTCGAGTTCTACGCCGAAACCACCGGCGTCTACGCCGACCTGCAGGTCCGCGACAACGCCGGCAACATCACCAAAAAACGCGCCCAGTAACAGCCGGGCGTCAGGGGAGTCACCTCAATCGGCGGGGGTGTACCAGTTGCGGTCCCAGCGGTGGGCGTGCAGGCGCGTGACCTGGGCGTCGCTCAGGCCCTGACCGTCGGCGATGACGGCGTTGCGTTCCACGTTGCGCACCGAGCGCATGCCCACGATGACGGTGCTTACGGCGCGGTGCGACAGCACGAAGCGCAGGGCGGTCTCGGCGAGCTGGGGGGTCTCGATGCCCAGGTCGCGTTCGATGGCGCGCAGGTGGTCCTGCAGTTCGGCCTTGCGGTTGCCGCCGAAGTAGTTGTTGCGCCAGTCGCCTTCGGGGAAGGTGCTGTCGGCGCGGATGGTGCCGGTCAGGCTGCCCTCGTCCAGGGCGACGCGGACGATCACGCCGACGCCGTGGGCGAGGCAGGCGTCCAGCAGGCGGTCCTGGGGGGACTGGTCGAAGATGTTGTAGATGACCTGCACGGTTTCCACGGCGCCCTGTTCGACGGCGCGGATGGCGTTGTGCGGCTGGTGGTCGTTGATGCTGATGCCGAAGTGGCGGATCTTGCCGCTGCGTTTGAGGTCGTTCACGGCGTCCTGCCAGTCGCCCTGGCCCAGCCAGCTGTCGTTCCAGACGTGCAGCTGCTGCACGTCGATGCTCTCGGTGCCCAGGCGCTGGAGGCTGGCCTCGGTCATCCGGATGACGTACTCGCCGGGGTAGGCCTCGTCGGCGGTGGTGTGGGGCGCGGCGGGCCACTGCATGTTCTTGGGGCTGATCTTGGTGGCGACAATCGTGCCGGGGAACTCGCGGGCGACCTGCCCGACCAGCGTTTCGCTGTGGCCGCTGCCGTAGCCCATGGCGGTGTCGATGAAGTTGCCGCCCAGTTCGATGTAGCGGCGCAGCGCGGCGAGGCTTTCGTCGTCCTGCGCGCCTTTCCACATGTCCGCTCCGATTCCCCATGCGCCGTACCCGAGTTCGGTGACCTGCAGTCCCGTGTGTCCCAGCGGCCGATGATGAATGGTCATCCTCCTGATATACCCCCGCCCGGGGCCGGCGGTCTTCACGATCGGACCATGATCGGGACAGGGGCCCGCGGAATGTGGGGCGGCCCACCGTGAAGGGCGGGCCGGGCCTACGGGCTCCTGGATTACTCGTTCGCCTGGGCTTTCCTGCGCTTGATGAAGATCCATACGGCCCACGCCACCAGCAGCCCCAGGATGATCTTGCTGGCCGGGCCGATCAGGTGCTCGACCTGGTCGTAGTTCTCGCCGAGGAAGTACCCGGCGCTGGTGAGCAGCGTGGCCCACAGCGCCGAGCCGATGGTGCTGTACGTGAGGAATTTCGGCAGCGGCATCTCGCTCATGCCGGCCGGGAGGCTCAGCAGGCTGCGCACGCCGGGGACCATGCGGCCGAACAGGATGACCTTGGTGCCGTACCGGTCGAACCAGTCGTCGGCCTTGCGGATGTCCTCGCCCCGGAGCGTGAGCCACTTGCCGTACCGGTCGGCCCACGCCACGATGCGTTCCTCACCGAACGCCCGGCCGATGTAGTACAGCGGCAGCGTGCCCAGGACGCTGCCGGCCGTGCCGGCCAGGATCACGCCCAGCAGGGACATCTCCCCGCGCGCCGCGGCGAACCCGGCGGACGGCAGGATGAACTCGCTGGGGATGGGCGGGAAGAGGTTTTCCAGAACCATGAGCAGCAGCACGCCCAGGTACCCCATGCTGTCCATCAGGTGTTGAATCCATTCGGCCATATGCGGGCCAGCGTACAGGCTGCGGGCCGGGGGCAGCGTCAGCCGGAAGGTGCAGTGAAGACCCGCGGCAGGTTACGGTGCCCGCCAGGGGGCGCAGGTAGGGTGGGGCGGTGCGTGCCGACCTGCTCTCACTCTGCCCACCTCCGGAGCACGTGCCGGAGGTCGTGGCGCGCCTGATCGCGGCCGAGCACCCGGACCCGCCGGTGCCGCGCCCGGTGCGGGACCCGCTGGACGGCGTGCTGCGCGTCATCCTGAGCCAGCAGAACACGAACGCGGTGGCGCAGCGGCAGTGGGAGGCGCTGACATTCACGTACCCGCGCTGGGAAGCGGCGCTGCTGGACGGCCCGGAAGGCATCGAGGCGACCCTCAAGGCCGCCGGGGGTGGGCTGGCGCGCGTGAAGGCCGCGTACCTGCACGGCATCCTGGCGCACCTGGAAGAGACGCGCGGCGAGCTGAGCCTGCGCTTCCTGCGGGACCTGCCGGACGACGAGGCCCGCGCGGCCCTGGAGGCCCTGCCGGGCGTGGGGCTGAAAACGGCGTCGCTCATCGCCGTCATTCATTCACCCCACGACGTCTAGAGATCCATCGGCTTGAAGTTCACGACCTGCACAGTGTTTTCCGGGGTGGCCATGAACTCCACGTCGAGAATGTCGAGGAACTCCGCCAGCTCCTCATTCGTGCAGGTGCGCACGGCCTCAGCGAGGTCCGGCCGGGCCGGCATGCTGGGGGGGAGCAGCGGCACCGACGGGGGCGTGAGGCTGCCCAGGCGGGCGGTCAGGGTAGCCCGGCGCGCGTCGTAGGTCTGCCGGTCGATGACGTTCTCCAGGTACAGGTCCAGCAGAGCGTCCAGCTTGCGGGCCAGGTCGGCCCGCTCGGCCGCGGTGTGGTCCGGCCGGGTGGGTTCGTCCAGGTAGACCTCGGTAATCCGGGTGGGATCGTTGGGGTGCAGCAGCAGGTCCGCCAGCACCTCGCGGGCACTGGCATGCAGCTCATGCACCCGGTAGTTCTTCAGGCGCTTCCCGTTGACCGGGCAGGTGGGGGTCTTGCGTACATGGTCGAAGCACACGTACTGGGGGTGCCGCACGTGGTGTTCCTTCCCGGGCACGGGCTTGTTGTTCCGGCCGGCCAGGCGGGCGCCACAGCCGCAGCGCAGGTGCCCGGTGAGCGGGTACAGATCCGGGCGCCGATGGTGGTGGTTGACCCGCGCGTCCCGCTGGGCGGCCCGCCATTCCTCCATCGTGACCAGGGCGGGCGCGGGGATGACCACGTGGGCGTCAGGGTTGTCGGGACGGGTGGCGGATCGGTAAGTGAACTGCCCGGTGGCGTAGGGCTGGTACTGCACGATCCGCCGGACCTGCACGACGGTCCACGTGCCGCCGCGGGCGCTGGGGATGCCGGCCGCGTTCAGCATCTCGGCGGTCGCGCGATACGGCGCGGTACCCTGCTGGAAGATCAGACGCACGGTGTCCGCGTGGGCGTTCGCGGAGATGCGGCCGTCGGTATCGCGCTCCCAGCCCAGCGGAAGGCTCTCACTGCTGTGCGGGTAGACCCCCTCCTGCGCGGCCTGGGTGCGGCCCATGTCGGTCAGCTCCCGAGTCCGCTCAATCTCCAGTTCCGCCAGCGCTGCCAGGATGGTGAGCATGAGGCGGCCCGTGCTGGTCTCCGTGTCAATGTTTTCCTGAAGGAAAACCACCCGGCTTTGTTTGGCGCGAATGTCGCGCACGATCCCGAGCAGCTGCACGGCCCCGCCCCGCGCGAGGCGGGACAGGGCGTAGGTGATGACGGTATCGCCGGGTTGCAGGTCCAGCAGCAGGGCCGTGAGCGCCGGCCGGTCGTCACGGGTGCCGCTGATTCCGGCATCCTCATACATCTGCACATCGGTCAGGCCCTGGTACGTGGCCCAGGCGTGGATGCGTTGTTTCTGCGCGGCGAGACTGAAGCCTTCCCGGGCTTGAAGGCCGGTGCTCACGCGCGAGTACCCCCGGGCGGTCATGCGGCCTCGAACTGGCCCACGGTGGTCAGGGCGATGATCATGCCGGGCCGGTGGGGCACGCGGTACACACTCACGCCGTTACCCAGCAGGATGTGCGGCTCAGGCACGCGGTGCCCCTTCCAGACGGGCAGGCGCAGCAAGTGGGATTCGGCGTGCTGGATGAAGCCGCCGGCGCTGATGAATCCGGCGATGCGGCGGGACTCGTCGAACAGGACGAGGCGGCGCAGGGCGTCTTTGAGGGGCACCTGCGCGAAGTCCGCGAGTTTGAACACGGCCCGGGCCGTCCAGTCGCACTGTTCAAGGACAGCGTGCACCAGCTCGGGCGGCATAGCAAATTCGTCCCCGCCAGCGACGGCCATGAGTTCCAGGTGGCCGTCCATGTCGGGGACGCTGACGTGGTAATGCCGGATCACGTCCTCGTAACTGGGCGCGTCCGGGTCGTCTTCATCGCGTTCACGGGTGATGCCGTGGCTGAGTTCGTGGGCGAGTTCGACGCGGCGGGCGCGGCGGGAGAGGCCGCGCGCGAGGGTGATTTCCTTGGGGTTGCTCAGCAGGCTGGTCCGGCCGTGGATGACGCGGTACCCGAGGGCGTGCGCCAGATCGTCCATGTTGTCGGGATTCCCGGCGTCCGCCAGTCGTGCGCCGTGGTAGGCCAGCAGGTCAGCGGTGATGGGGTCCCTCACTCGTCCACCTCGGGGGGGTCATAGCGGTCCCGGAGGTCCAAATAGAGGGCCAGCCATTCCTCAGGGGTCTGGGGGCGGCGGCGGTGGGGGAGGTCGGCCATGTAGTGCTGCCAGCGGGGTTGTTTGATGCCCTGGAAGCCGGGTTTGTCGCCGTAGATGAGGCCGGCATCGACGAGGGAGTCGGGGAGGGCGGGGCGGGGTGGTTTGGGGACGCGGTAGCCGCGAGCCTTGGCGGTGAAGGCGGCGCTGGCCTTGGGGGCGGGAACGTAGCTACTCAGGCCTAGATCGATGCCTAGCGCGGCCTCCAGTTCGCCCAGAGTCCAGTTCAGGCCGCGTGCCAAGCCCGCTACCCGGGCGGCGGTTAGGTTGCTGATTTCGTACTTGCCGCCTTCCAGCTCGCTGACCGTCGTTTGGTTCAGGATGCCGCTGTCCAGGGCCACGGCTTCCTGGCTCTTACCCAGCTCGGCCCGCCGCATTCGTAGTGCGCTGGCCCAGGCAGGGAGCGTCTTGCCTTGGGTGCGCGAAGGCGGCATCAGCCCTGCCCATTGGCTTGGTACGTGAGTAAGCATATCGCCGTAGCCATACGTCCATAGTGGTTCAAGGGTTCCCCGGTAGTCCAACCGGCTACCCATATTCGTATTGACGTATGACCCGGTAACCCATAAGATATGGGTATGCAGATGAAACGACTGAGGGAGCACAGGGAAGCACGCGGCCTATCGCGTGAAGCCCTGGCGCGTGAGGCGGGCGTATCTGCCGCCCTGATCGAAGCCCACGAATACGGCAGAAACAAAGACACCCACGTCTCCGTCGCCTTCCCCTTGGCAAGAGCGCTGGGCGTGGAGGTAACCGACCTTTTTGCGGCTGAGGATATGGGTTTCCGGGTAACGACGGAGGCGAAGTCCGCATGATTCCGCAGTTCACCCGCCCGATGACCCGCAAGGAACGCATGCGCGCCTGGGTCCTCCGCAACGTCAAGCCTACCCAACCCACTGACACCGCCCCGCAGGGCGTTCAGCAGACCGCTCAGAAGAGCGGCTGAAACAGCAACTCCCCCGCGTCAACGCCGTGCGACCGGCTAGCGGGGGAGAGGAGGTAACCCCATGGTACACCAGCCCACCCCCACCCGCCCCCTGTTCCCCGAGGTCAGCCCCCGCTTCCGCGCGGCGCTCGCCTGGGAGGCCATGCAGGCCCGCCTGGAGCGGCGCCCCACCTGCCCCCTGAAACCCGAGGCCACCATCACCCTGGACGGGACCGTGTACGCCGTGGAACAACGCGAGATCGGCGGGTTCGACAGCCTGAGCGGCAAGGCCAAGTGGACGGTCACGATCACCTCCCACGACACCGGCCGCAGCGTGGAGTTCGGTCCCTGCTGGTGGACGCAACGCCGCGCGAAGGACGGCACGGTCCAGCAGCGGTACACCAGCCCCGCCGGCAAGCACGGCAGCTGGACGGACATGGTGACCGCGCTCGTGGCGCTGGCCGCCGCGCAGCAGGCCAGCACCCTGCCCCTGACCAACCCCGTCACCGGCGTGGTGAGCGTGCCCGTGCGCATCGGCGGTGCCGCGTGAACTGGACGGAGTTCGAGGACTTTGAGCGCGCCCGGGAGTGGATCAACGAACCCCAACCGCACCAGGTCGAAAGCGGGTCCTTCTATGACGACGAGGACGAAGAGCGGTCCCCCTGCCCCCCGGACTGCGAGAGCTGCCGGCGCCCCCTGGACGAGTGCGAGTGCTGCGGAGGTAACCACGCGTGAGTAGCCACAGCGTCACGATGGACCCCGCACCCGAACTCCTGCGCGTCGAAACCGACCCGTACGCCGACATGCACGCCCCCGACCGGCCGTACCGCCTGATCCTCCTCACGCCGGACCTGCACGTCAGCCAGCACGGGGACGCCTGCACGAACCTGAACGCCACGGAACTCCGCGCCCACTGGCACGCCTGCGGGCGACTGCTGGACGGTGAAGCGGCCCCCGCCACGTTTCCCGCCGAGACCCCTGAGCACGGGCGGCTCGAGGGCCCTGTGAGCCTCTCGCCCCGCCTCCAGGTCGCCGCGCAGATCGCTGCCGCGCTGGCCGCCGCCGACACCAAGCAGCAGCGTGAAGCCAAGCACATCGTCCGCCAGGCGCTGGAACTCACCGACGAACTCCTGACCCGCATCCCCCAGGACTGGGACGCCGTGACGAACCCCGGTGACGAGACCGCGATCAACAACGCGAGGACCGCATGACGCCCCTGATGCTCGCCCTGATCGCCATTGGGATCGTGCTGGTCACCGTCCTCGCCTGCAACTGGGTGAGCGGCAGCGACCTGCCCAAGCACCCCACGCCGTTCATCTGCTGGGCGTGCGGGATGCCCCACGACGACACCACCCTCTGCTGCAACCACTGCGCGCCCCAGGAGGTCACCGCATGACCCGTTCCAACGTCAGCGCCGCCCTGTTCCTGTTCGCCGTGTTCCTCCTGATCGGTATCGGCGGCGCCGCCAATGACCGCCCCCTGAACGCCACCGACTTCCTGCTGGCCCTGACTGGCCTGGCCTGCCTCGCCCTGGGCGCCCACATCGAAAAAGGAAGGAACCGCCTGTGACCGCCATTCAGCACCGTGAAACCAACGCCCTGGTCCTCGCCGGCCAGGCCATGCAACTCCGCGACTTCGGCGGCATGCTCGTCAGCAGCGGCATGCTCCCCGCCAGCATCAAGTCCCCTGAAGCGGCCGTCACCATCATGGTCAAGGGCCTGGAGCTGGGCCTGCCGCCCATGGCCGCCCTGAACGGCATCACCGTCATCCAGGGCAAGCCCACCGTCAGTCCGCAGCTGATGCTCAGTCTGATCAACCGTAGCGGGCAGCTCGAGGACATCCAGATCACCACCGGGAAGGACGGCGCGACCGTGACGATGAAGCGCCGGGGCCGCACCCCGTTCACGGCCACGTTCGGTCCTGCTGAGGCGCAGGCCATGCAACTCAGCGGGAAGGACAACTACCGCAAGCAGGCGCCCGTCATGTACCAGTGGCGCGCTGTGGCCGCCTGCGCCCGCGTGGTGTTCCCCGACGTGATCGACGGGCTGTACACACCAGAAGAGATGGGCGCGGACGTCCAGGTGGACGAGGACGGCGCCATGACCGTCACCGTGGAACAGGAGACCAAGCCCGCCCCTCAGGCCCAGCAGGGCGCGCGCCGTGCGGACGTGACCCGCGAAGTGCAGCAGGCGGCTGGTACGCCCGCCCACACCACCCAGCCTGCCCAGCAGGCCCCGAACGCCACGGCCCTGCAGCGCGTGCGGGACATGGCGCAGCGCGTGCAGCAGTACGGCGCCGAGCGCGTGGAAGAGATCCTCGGCCGGCACGACTGGCAGAACGACATGACTGCCGCAGCGGCCGCGTACAGCGACCTGAAGGACTTCGGGCTGGAACAGGCCGCCCTGATCAAGGCGAAGGAACAGGCCGCTCAGGAGGACGTGCAGGACGCCCAGTTCACGCCCGACCCCAGCCCCATCACGAACGACCAGATCGGGCAGCTGCAGAGCGCGGCCAAGGGCATGAACGCCGACACCAGCGAAATCCGCGCGGCGGTCTGGGCATGGATTCTCCAGCGCCCCGAGCCCGTGAACACCACGGTCCTCACCGCGCAGGACGCCGCCGACGTCCTGGCGTACCTCGCCAAGTGCAGCCCCGAGCAGCGCATCCAGGCCACCGCCGAAGCCATGAAGACCTTCGGCATCGAGGAGCTGCCTTTCTAAATGACCATCCTGCCGATGAGTCCCCACCGCCAGCTGGAACTCGCCCGGGAGTACGTCCAGATGGACTCCCGCGAGGGCCGGCAGGCCCTGGACGCCGATTGGCGGCAACGCTACGGCGACGACCAGGCCTACGAACTGTTCATGCTCAGCAACGCCCTGATCGCCTTCCCCGAAGACGGCGCCCAGTTCCGCGCCCAGTGGTCCGCCCCGCACATCAAGGACAGCAGCATCCGCGAGATCGCCGCGCACCTTACCGACGAGCAGGCCGAGCGGATCAGCGCGGCCCTGCGTGACAACTTGATGAACCACCCGAGCGAACTCCCGCACACCTGGGCGCTGGCCCGGGAGATGGCCGGTGTGGCATGACCCGCATTCCCGGCGTGCACCAGGCCATGCGGCGCGGGCAGGATACTCTCCAGCCGAACTGGGCCCTGGACGCCATGGAGCGCATGACGCTCGCCGCTGACATCCGAATCCTGACGTTCCTCACCCGGCACCGCGCGTACCGCAGCAACACGTACACCACCAGGCAGATTTCCATCGCCCTGGAACTGGACCCCCGCACCGTGCAGGCCAGCACGGCCCGCCTGAGCACGCAGGGCCTGATCCTCTCCGGAGACGGCCTGCACTGCTCCGCCGAGGCCGCCAGCCGCGTCCGCCTCCCTGCAAAAAGTGCGCAAGCCCCGCGCAAGAGTGCTGCAAGCCCTCTGCAAAAAGACTCGCGCCAAAACAGCGGGAACGATGTGCAGGACAGCGAATCGGCGCCCCTGAATAAAGGAAGAAAGGAAGAAAGGAAGGCTAGCTACGCTAGCGGTGAACCCGGAATCGAGATGCCGGCCCGCCCGCCCGCGGCTGCTCCCGGACTCGAACCCTCCCACGAAGAAGCTCCGGCCCTGCTCATCCCCTCACAGGTTCGTTCAACGGGCCTGGCGACGCCGGACACGGACACGCACCCCGGTGGTGGGGAGCGAGGCGCCGGCGCGGCCCTGCCCGACGCGCAACCGGACGCCGTGCGGTTCTTCGGGGACCTGCTCGGCCCGGCCAACGGTTCGCACTTCGTGATGAGCAACCTGTACCACGTGGACCGCTGGCTGGCCGAGTACAGCCCCGCGTTCATCCGCCTCGCCTGGAAGTTCGCGCCCAGCGTGCCCGGCGTGCGCCGCCGCAGCGCCGGCCTGGTCTGGCTGCTGAACGGCGAGCGCGAGTGGCCCGAGGAGCTCCGCGCGCAGTACGAAGCGGACCTGCAGGCCGAACGTGACCGGCAGCGCCCCGCCAGCGCGGCCGCGCGGGTGCAGATCGGGGACCTGTTGCGCTGGCCGGACGGGCACACCGCCACGGTGCAGCGCCTGGACCGCGCGCAGGTCGTGACCGACAGCGAGGATGACGCCCGCGGGTACGTGCCGTTCGTGCTGATCGGCCAGGGCGTCGAGGTGCTCCGCTCATGACCACCGCCCCTGTTCTCCGCTGGCCTGGCGCGAAGTGGCGCATTGCCGAGTGGGTCGTCAGCCACTTCCCCCATCACGACGCCTACGTCGAACCCTTCTTCGGATCCGGCGCCGCCTTCTTCACCAAGGACGCCAGCCGCGTCGAGGTCATCAACGATCTGGACGGGAACGTGGTCCTGCTGTTCCGCGTGCTGCGCGAGCGAGGCGCCGAGCTGGCCGCCCTGCTGGCCCTGACGCCCTGGGCAGAGGACGAGTACCGCCGTTGCTGGGTCGCTCTGGGGAAAGGCGGACTGGACGAACTGGAGCACGCCCGTTGCCTCATCGTGGTGACGTGGCAGCAGATGGGCCGCAAGCCCGTCACGCAGCGCAGCAGCTGGCGCTTCCGGGAACTCGCCGGGCAGAGCCCCATCACGGCCTGGCACACGCTCCCCGAGCGGATCCAGTACGCCGCCGACCGTCTCGCGCACGCCCAGATCAGCAGCATGCCGGCCATCAAGCTGATCGAGCAGACCCAGGGCCCCGACGTCCTGGTGTATGCCGACCCGCCCTACCTGCGCGAGATCCGCAGCGGCGCCCGCATGTACGAACACGAGATGCGCGGCCGGGACCAGCATGACGAACTGCTGGACACCCTGCGCGCCCACCTGGGCCCGGTGGTCCTGAGCGCTTACGCGAACGAGTACTACACCGCGCAGTTGCCCGGCTGGCACTCGGTCAGCACGGCCGCCCGCACCCAGACGAACGCCCAGCGAGCCGAGACCCTGTGGATCAACCCGGTGGCCTGGCGCCGCCTCACGCACGTCAGCCACCAGCTGTTTGGCGGTGACCTGTGACCGACCACGCCGTCCGCATCGCGCCGCACGACACCACCGCCGAAACCGCCGTCCTGGGCGGCATCATCCTCGACAACGACCAGTGGCAGCACGTCAGCGACCTCCCCGCCGACGCCTTCCACAACGCCCTGAACCGCACCGTCTGGGTCGCCATGCACCACCTCATGCAGACCGGCGAAGGCGTCGATCACGTCACCCTCCAGGCGTGGCTCGGCCAGCAACCCGGCCGCGCCGGGGGCCGCAGCCTGCTCGACGACCTGGGCGGCCTCAGCTACCTGATCGGGCTCGCCGACAGCGTCCCCTACGCCTACCGCACCGCCGAGTACGGGCAGATCGTCCGGGACCTCTGGGGCCGCCGGCTGCTCCTGCAGCACAGCAGCGAGATCAGCCGCCGCGTGCACGGCGTCGGCATGGACCCCCAGCCGCTGGACGTCATTCAGGACTTCGCCGCGAACATCCCCACCCCGCAGGCCCGCATCACCAGCCACATCGTGACTGGGGAGCAGGCGGACGCCGGCGCCATCCAGTACATCCAGCAGCTCGCCGCCGGGAACAGCCCCGCCCTGCACACCGGGTACCCGGATCTGGACGCGGAGTTCTGCGGGTTCCACCCCGGGAGCCTCACGGTGCTCGGCGCGCGGCCCAGCATGGGCAAGAGCAGCCTCGCCATCGGCATCGCCGAACGCATCGCCGACCGCGGCAAGCACGTGCAGATCCTCAGCCTGGAAATGAAAGCCAGCCAGATCGCCATCCGGCAGCTGTGCCACGCGGCCCGCGTGCCCCTCCGGGACGCCCTGGGCGGCACCGCCAGCCCCCAGCAGCTCGCCAGCCTGGACCGCGCCGCCACCCGCCGCGCCGAACGGACCCTGCCGAACTACATGGACCAGCCCGACACGACCCTCCAGGCCGTGGACCGCCTCGCCCGGCACCTGCGCAACGCCGGCCGGCTGGACTTCCTCGTCATCGACTACCTGGGCCTGATCAGCGTGCCCGGCCGGGACGGGGACGAGAACGACACGCAGAAGCTCGGCATCATCAGCCGCGCCCTGAAAACGCTGGCCATCCAGCTGGACATTCCCATCCTGGTGCTGCACCAGCTCAGCCGCGCCCTGGAAGCCCGGAAGGACAAGCGCCCGCAGATGCCGGACCTGAGGCAGTCCGGCCGGATCGAGGAGGACGCCGACAACGTCCTGTTTGTCTACCGCGACGAGTACTACGACCCGAACACGATGAACCCCGGCGTGGCCGAGGTGATCGTCGGCAAGCAGCGTCAGGGCCCTCGGAACGTCACCGCGCGCCTGCAGTTCCACGCGGAGAGCGCCACGTTCCAGTCCCTGAGCCTGAACCCCACCCTCCTCTGACCCCTGAGCCCCCGGCCAGGCGGCCGGACAAGGAGCCCACCATGACGACTGAACCCCGCACGTACGGCATCTTCGCCCTGACCTTCCACGGCCTGACCATGAAGGAAGTCAGCGAACTCGGGTACGTGTACGACGTCAAATGGACGTTCAACCGGAGCGCCCGCCCCGAGCGGATCTTCGCCGCGGAGAGCAGCAGCGTCGTGTTCGGCGCAGACAAGACCGACGGCCTGAAACTCGAAATCCGTCCCATGCTCGACGGCCAGGAACTGCCCAGCATCCTGGTGCCCACCACCCTGCGCGGCGACCTGACCCTGGACACGAACGGGAACGTCCGACTGGGCAGCCGGGTGAGTCACGAGGCGCTGGAGAACGCCGGCCTGAGCACGAACGTGTTCCTGAACGCCGGGTTCGCCCTGGAGTGCACGGTGGGCCAGATGCCTTCCCTGGAAGAGCAGACCGAGGCGCAGATCCAGGCAGAACTGGGCGCGCTGCCGCTGTTCGGAACCGGCGAGGGCCAGGCGCTGCCCGAAGTGAACACGGACGAGGTCCTGACCGAGATGTCCGAAGCCCCGGACGGCCCGCCTATGACGGACACCGGCGCGCCGTCCAGCATCACGCTGGACCCCAAGGCCGACGGTGAAGACCTGCCCTTCCCCCTGGACGACGGAGCGGCCTCGTGAACACGGTCCGCATCGAAGGCCCCTGCGCCTTCCTGGCCCTCCGCAGCCGGAACGGGGAACTGACCGGGGAGGCCGTCATTGACGTGGCCGACCTGCCGCAATTGCAAGCGCTGGGCGTCACCTGGAGCCTGAATAAGGACCACGGCTACGTCAACTCAGCCATTAACGTCTCCGGGCAGCGGAAGACGGTCTACCTCCACCGCATCCTGCTGGACGCGCCCAAGGGCCTGAGGGTGGATCACATCGATCACGACCCCCTGAACAACAGGCGCACCAACCTGCGCATCGTCACGGCCTCCCAGAACAACCAGAACCAGCACCACACCTCCCGCCGCTCCTCTACCGGCATCAAGAACGTCTCGTTCTGCCCTGGACGCAGCAAGCCGTATTTGGTGCGGCTCCAACTGGACAAACGGACGCTGCGCTTTGGGTACTACCAGACGCTGGAAGAAGCCGAACGCGTGGCGATTCGTGCCCGCAAAAACCACTTCACGCACGCCCCGGAAAACCTTCCGGAGAGCGCGTGATTCTTCCCGACTGACCTGGATCGGGGCGGGCCACCACCCGCCCCAGGTGAACCCCATGACCCAACAGATGATCCGAGGCATCACCCTCACGCAGGCCGATGCCAGAACCGCCCCCGAGACCCCAGACGCTTACGTCGATGCGCTGAAAGCCCGGTTCTGCGTGCTGGAGGTGGTGTGACGCAAGAGGTCTGGAGGTCCCTCCCGCGTGATCCCCGATACCAGGTCAGCAATCTGGGCCGGGTCCGTACCTTCGCCCGGGCCAAGGGCGAAAAGTACCTGAAGCCCTGCACCCCGCCCAGCTGCAGGTACGCCCTGGTTAGCATCCGGGGGAAAGCCGTCGGTGTTCACGTGCTCGTGGCTGAAACGTTCCTGGGCCCCCGTCCGGAAGGCATGTGCGTCCGGCACCTGGACGATGACGGCCTGAATAACCGGTTGGAAAACATCGCCTACGGCACCCCCAAGGACAACGCCAGCGACCGAGAGCGCAATGGCAGGTATGCACGCGGTAGCGCAGTCGTCACCGCCAAGCTCACCGAGGATCTCGTTGCGCAGATCAAATGCGCTGAGGGGTCAAGCCGCAAAATTGCCGCACAGTACGGCGTTGGCAGAGAGACCGTGCGGCTCATCCGCAATGGACACACCTGGAGGCACGTCGCATGAGGGGCCTGCGGGAAGTGCCGCCCGACGCCCTCGCTCAGTTGCGCGAGGCGTGGAAGGCGGCCCGCGCATGAGCCTCCCCACCCTCAACCGCGTGCAGCGGCAGGTGTTCACCGTCGCGTACGCCTGCCCCGGCCTGAACCTCAACGAACTCGCCCGCGCCACCGGCCTGAACCCCGCCACCATCGCCCGGCAGGTCCGCCGCCTGGAACACGCCGGCCTGCTGGTCAGCGTCGTCCGGACCGCGCGCACCACCACCCACCGCTCGGGGCGGCGCCGCTGCCGCCTCGTCGAACCCGCCCAGTGGACGGTGACCCATGCCTAAGCCCAAGGCCCTCAGCACCCAGGAACTGAAGGAACGCGGCTGGACGCCCGCCATGATCCGCGACCTGCTCGGCCCGCACGACCGCGAGCGGGCCAATGAGATGCGCGTCGGCCGCCGGGATCGCCGTGTGGATGCCCCCGTGAAGTTGTACCTGGAAGAGCGCGTGCTGCAGGCCGAGAGCACGGAACGCTTCGCCCAGGCGCAGGACGCGGCCCGCACCCGGCAGGACAGCACCGCGCAGGCCGCCGAGACCCGGAAGGCCCGGAACGCCGCGGCCATTACCGCCTACCTCGACGGGTACAAGCCCACCATCACGCCCCACCCGGACGCCGCCACCATGACCCGCCAGCAGCTCTGGTCACACCACCTGGACGAGTACTACGGCTGGCAGATGGACCACTCCCTGCCGCGCACCCTGAACCGGCAGGAGCGCCAGGCCGCAGAGAACGCCCTCTACACCAAACACCGCACCGCCGTGCACGCCGCGTACGGCTGGGAGGACAACTCATGACCACCCCCACGCTGCCCGACGAAGTCGCTACCGCACTCGAGTACTTCCAGGAAGAGCACAACCCCGCCGAGGCGCCGTTCGCCATGCTGGGCGCCAGTGACCAGGGAATGCTGATTTACGTCCCCGGCGGGCTGCCGCCCCTGAACCTGCTGACCCTGGTGAACGCCGTGAGCGTCGCGCTGGAGCACCCCGACCGGATGGCTGAATTCCTGCACGACCTGGAAGGCCGCGCATGACCACCACTGACGCCCGTCCCCTGACCGAGCGCCTCGCCGAGCACACCACGCACCTGCGCGCCAAGCGCTTTCCGACCGCCGACGACCGCGCCAGCCTGCAGCTCCTGGAGGAACTCGGCCTGGAACGCGGGCGGACTGAAGGCCTGCGGGAGGCCGCGCAGGCCCTGGATGCCCGCCACCGCGCGTCCCTTGAGAACGATCAACCCGAGAGCGTGCACCGCGCGTTCGTGACCGAGTTCGACGCCACGTACGGCCAGCTGGCCGCCCTGGCGGGGGGTGCCCAGTGACCGCGCCCGCCGCGATCGACGATTACATTGACCTCGCCCAGCAACTGAGCCCCCCACCTGAATTGGCGAAGTACAGCCCGGAAGTCCTGGCCACCGCCAGACTCCTGATCGACAATCAGAAACTGAGCCGCAGTGCCGCGCGGAAGCTCCGCAAGGCCGTCATCACCGCCTGGACCGGTCACTGCGCCGCCTGTGGGCACTTCCACGGGGACGTCCTGCAGATTCACCACGTTGATCCCGTCACCGAGTTTGGCGGGGCCACGATGGACTCCCTGCTGCCCCTCTGCCCGAACTGTCACGCGTACGTGCACGCCCTGCGCCGCGTCCGCACCAACCCCGAACGGTTCCAGGCCCTGAAAGATCAGGTTGAGCGGGTCCTGGAGGGCGATGACCAGGCCGTTGACTTCCTGGCCCGCATCGCGCAGGTGACCTCCACGAAAGAACGCCTGATGGGCAGGAAGGTGAATCCATGACGGCCGGCATCGTCACCCAGGCCCTCTCCCTCGACGAGCAGGCCCGCGCCCTCGGGCAGCGCATCCGCGCCCACGAGACCAGCGGGCACCCCATCGCCCGGGAAGCCCACCGCCTCTACATTGCCTACGAAGCCCAGCGGGATAACGCTACCGGCAGCTTCAGGGCCTGGTTCCACACGCTGACTGGCGTGCCCGAGGGCAGCGTCTGGTACTACGTGCAGGTCGGCACCGCCCTCGCCGCCCACCTCGCAGAACCCACCCCCACGCCGGAGACCAGCGACCCCGCCCCGGCCCCCACCACTGCCCATTCACCGTCCGCCCGGGACCTGCGCGCGGCCGGCAGCGCCCTCATGGCCGGCGCGCCCGTCGGTGAAGTCCGGGAGGCCATGCAGGCCGGGACGGTTCAGGACTACGCCAACGCCCAGCACGGGCGCGGCACGGTCAGCATCCGCCTCGCCCTGCCCGCCAAGCAGGTGTGGGACGAGGAAACCAGCCGCTGGACGCGCATCACGCGCCTCCCCGCCCTGGAAGCCCAGGCCCTCATGGTCACCAGCCTGCAGTACGTGAGTGAACCGGACATCCTGGCCATCGCCCGCGCCGGGGAGATCACCGAGGAGGGGAGCAACTGATGGCCGTCACCTGCAGCACCTGCCAGCACGGCACTCCCGACGGGCACGGCATGGTCGAGTGCCAGCTCGGCTGGGAGGCCCACGACAACGTCTGGCATGAACCGCGCTTCAGGCGGGACGTCTGGACGCCCGCCACCATGGGCCACCCCGGCGTGCCCCTGCCCCTGCTGACCCCCGAGACCCGCTGCATGGCCCACGGCAGCTACACCCCAAAGGGGGCATCCTGATGCCAATCCGCCCGGAAAACCGCAAGCTGTACCCCAGCAACTGGAAGGACGTCACCGCCCAGATCCGCGAGCGCGCCGGGAACTGCTGCGAAGGCAGCCCCGCCTACCCGGACTGCCGCGCCCCGAACGGCCAGCCGCACCCGGTCACCGGGTCCCGGGTGGTCCTCACGGTCGCGCACCTGGACCACACGCCACAGAACTGCGCGCCGGACAACCTGCGCGCCTGGTGCCAGCGCTGCCACAACACCTACGACCAGCCCCACCGGGCGGCCAACCGTGCAAACCGGGAGGTGGCGCACACGTGAAACCGCCCCTCTTCACTTACTGCCGCCTGTGCGGTGACCGCTGGGGGACCCTCAGCCTGTTCGAGCGACACAAGCCCGGCTGCCCCCTCCTGCGCCCCAACACGGGCTTCGCCAACTCTGAACGCCCCCGCCCAGCCCAGGGCACCGTCTTCGGGAAGGTGCAGCAGTGAATCCCTTCCCGAACGAGCAGGCCGCCCGAGCGTACCTGAGCAAGATCCGCGACCCCCAGCAGCGCGAAGCCACCCGCGTCCGCCTGCTGGACTACGGGTACCACCTGGAGGCCCCGGCCGCCCCGCAGGTCCTGGGGTCTATGGGAATCCCCAGCAACCCCACCCCGAAAAATCCCGAAATTCAGGCCCCGCCACCCCGGCCGCTCTCACGAACTGTCCAAAACCCGCCCCTGACTCAAGTAATGCGTTCACTTGAGTGGAGCGAGACACCCCGCACGCTGACCTTCAGCCTGCCGTTCCCGCCCAGCATGAACAGCATCTGGCGGGCCGTGGTCATCACCGTCAAGGACAAACCCCAGGCCCGCGTGCTGCTCTCCCAGGCCGGCCGGGACTACCGCCGCGCCGTCCAGTCCATCATCACCAGCCTCGGGCACCCCACCTGCCCCCCCGGCGCCCGCCTGCACCTGCACCTGGTCGCCTGCCCCCCCGACCGCCGGGCCCGGGACCTCAGCAACCTCCCTAAGGCCCTCGAGGACGCCCTGACCCACGCGCATGTGTGGGCGGACGACAGCCTGATCGATCGTCTCACCGTTGACCGCGGACCCGTCACGCCCGGCGGCCGGGTGGACGTAGTGATCACCACCCTGACCGCCACCCTGTTCGAGGACCTGCTGTGAGCCGCCGCATGCGGGACATCACCGAGCTGGTGACCATCCACCGGCCCCTCCCGACCAAACGCCTCCCGGAACCTGCCCGACAGCCCACGGGCACGGAACTGCACAACGTCCGGCACCGGCACGTCAGCCAGGGCCTGAAGGCCGGGTGGGGCTTCGAGAAAAGCGCCCGCTGCGCCGCCGAATACATGCGCGCCCGGTACGGCTACGTCCCGATCACCGACCAGGAGGGGTTCTACCTGGTCGAGATCGGCCTGACCCCCACGACCCCCACCACCCCCGATGAGCCCGAGGAACCCACCCCCACCACGCTGCCGGACGTGATCCGGACGAGGAGAGACGCATGACCGACCCTGCCGACGTCCAACTGGGCGATTGCCTCAGCCTGATGCGGGCCCTGCCGGACGCCTCCATAGACGCCCTGATCTCCGACCCGCCGTACGGCACGACCGCCCTGAAGTTCGACAAGCTGCGCATCGACTGGCAGGCATGGTGGCGGGAAGTCGAACGCATCACGAAACCCACCGCGCCCATCGTCCTGTTCGCCCAGCAGCCGTTCACCACGGACCTGATCGTCAGCAACAGGCGGCTGTTCCGGTACCTGCTGGTCTGGCAGAAAACCATGCCCACTGGGTTCCTGGACGCAAACGCCCGGCCCCTCCGAGCCCATGAGGACATCCTGGTGTTCGCGCACCGCGGCACCGTGGGCAGCAACAAGGACCGCCCCACGTACAACCCGCAGAAGATGGCGGGCGGGGAATCGAGAAAAGGCGTGAGGAAGGGCGAAACGGGACACTATGGCCGTCCCCGCACCAGCCCGGGCGAAGTGCCGGTCAAGGTGGCGGGCCCGCGCTCAGACCACTGGGGCGGGCACGAGTGCGCGGTCCGCTCGTCGGACGGCACGCGCCACCCGACGAGCGTGATTCAGTTCAGCAACCACAACGGCGCGTACTGGGGGAACACGCAGGAAGCCATCAAGCACCCCACCGCCAAGCCCATCGACCTGATGCGGTGGTTGGTGGCGACGTACAGCAACCCGGAAGACCTCGTGCTGGACCCCTTCGCTGGCAGTGGCACGACAGGCGTGGCGTGCGTGCAACTGGGGCGGCGGTTCGTGGGCATGGAGCTCGACGAGACCTACCACCAGCTGGCCGTACAGCGCATCGCGGAAACGCAACCGGACACCGTAAGGCAGGCCGCGCCGCCCGCACCTATGGCCGGACTTTGGGAGCGGGCCGAATGAAGCGCCCGCCCCCGCCTCGCCCTATCCGGAGGACCCAACACCGATGACCCTGACCCGCCACGAGGTGACGATGCCCAGCACGCCCCGCAAGAAACGCCCCATCAGCATCAATCGCGGACAGGAACAGATCCGCCGCCTCACCGCCCAGCGCACCGAACACCGCGAAGCCCGCCTGTACGCCGAGGAGTGGTACCGCGTTCTTCGCGCCTGGGAGGTCCGCTACCCGGACGTCTTGCCCAAGATGAACTACGCCGCCTTTCGCGAACCGGAGTACTTCGACCCCATCACCATGGGCGAAGGCGGCCCGCCGCAGAAGACCTACCTGCTCACGCCGGCCGGGGAGATCAGCGAGACGGAGATCGGGCAGGTGATCAGCACCATGGCCCAGAGCAGCGTCCCCGACGTCGTGCAACTGGGCCGCATGCTGGACCGCCTGCGCCGGGACCGGAACGGGTGCGCGAAGAGCCTGCTCCGGGAGG